>Ga0208634_100045_pt1 | contig 97773 bp, 63 predicted proteins | sample LakWasMe81_HOW10_2_FD_183907 | JGI IMG/M metagenome (GOLD analysis project Ga0208634, IMG submission 183907) | Freshwater sediment methanotrophic microbial communities from Lake Washington under simulated oxygen tension - Sediment Metagenome... | ecosystem: Environmental > Aquatic > Freshwater >... | reverse complement strand
TTATTTTTAAATGGCAATAGAGCTATTGCTATGGACAATCGGCAGCAAATAAATCCAGGTTTGAATAAGGTGAATAAGATCGAGATATTAGGCAAGATTAAGCCGATTTTTTTTCAGCATTTTGAGCCGGCGGTTGAAGATTTTTGTATGCGAATCGATCTTGAATTCGGCCGACAGTTAGGCAAAAATCGTGAAAAAATGGCTAAAGAACACTATATAAAGTTGCTGGAATATCTTCGTTTAATTCGAGGAGATATTAAGCAAAATTATTTGTCTAAAGTTAACGATATTTTTGATGGCAATCAGCAAAACACTGAAGATGGCGAGAGAGGACCGTTGGATTTTTCTAAAATTTCGCTAATCGGCGATGATGCGGTAAAAGAAAATTATGCAATTACCCTGATCATCCGGCAGTGCGAACATTTATTTTATGAGGAACTGGTAGGTATAAATAGGCTTCTTGCCTTTCAACAGGGTCAGCAAACGATTGCGGACGGCCATAATCCGATGGTCCCGGAAAAGTTGGTTCGCGCCTTGGTTGAGGTCGTTAAGCCTCTGAAGCTCAATACAGGGGCGCGGATTACGCTGTATAAAGCATTTGAAGCGAATGTCTTCAGCCAGTTGGGATTTATTTATAGTGAGCTAATGACTCGCTGCGAAACCGTTACGCCTGCACGGATGAAAGTAGAGCAATACAGGGACCAGTGTGGCAGTGTGCCGAACCCGGTGCCGCTATACGCAGTGGATGAGATTAGGGAAGCGGTTGAGCCGATTCCTGCAAAGATTGAACAGCCAAGCGTAGCGTTTAGGCTATTGCAGAAAAAACTGGAGCTGTGGCGGTTGGCTCATTTTCCTTCAGCTTACGATCTGATTTCAGCTACCGGAAACGCATTTTATGAGCAGTTTGAAATAAAAAATGCGTTGCAAATTATGCAACAGGTTAATGACGATACATATCCGGGTGAAAAGAAGCAGGCGCTAAAACGGCGAGTTCTAAGAAAACTGGAGGAGCTGAGTTTTAGTGTCGATGTCAGAATATTGGCCAGACACGATGAAGATATGCTGGATTTGGCGGCTTTAATCTTTAACGAAATAGAGCAGGATAAATTGCTCGAAGACGCTGTAAAAGCAGCTATTTTGAGATTGGAAATTCCGCTGGCAGCGGCCTCATTGGGACAATACAGTATTTTTACAAGCCAAGATAATCCTATCAGGCGCTTACTTGATGATTTGTTTGATGCGGGGATGTTTTTAAATGCGGATGAAGATGACGATCGGTTAATTCAGGCGCGTATTGTCAACGCGGTTAGCAAAATGACTCTGGATAGCGGATTTGAACTTTCCGCTTGGGTGACGGAGTCGGGAGAGTTTTCCGATTACCTGAACAAGAAAAAACAGCGCAGTCAGAATATCGAACAGAACGCCAGGCAGTTGATGATAAGTAAACAAGCATTGGCGTCAAGCAGGAAAATAATCCTTACAACCATTGAAAACAGCGTGAAGGGCAACAAGCTGCCGACAGCGATAGTCGAATTTCTACGGGGTGTTTGGGCGGATGTTTTACTGGACGCTTATACGCATAAAGATGAGCGACCGGAACAGTGGGAAAAATCGGTGCGGGCCATGGATGATCTGATTGTAAGTGTCATTGCTCCGGCAGACGATAACGAAAGAAAGCAGATATTAAAATTGTTGCCGGGACTGATTGCGGAATTAAGGCGCGGCTTGAAGCAAATTTCATACGATAAATCCGCGCAGTCGCGTTTTTTTAAAGACCTTGCCGTATGGCATATTATCTTAATGGATAAAAAAGAAGCTAAAAAAACGCTGGATGATAGTGATAAAGCCGCTGCATTATCCGTTGAAGGCGAGCAAATAAAAACCGAAGCGATAACGAACCCTAGTTCGGAGCAGGCCGACATTCTTACCGAGGGAAATTGGGTTGCATTCACTTCGGAAGCGGGACTGCAATGGGGCAAGTTGCTTTGGAAAAATGCCGAGAATATGCTGTTTGTCGGAAAAAACGGAGCAAAAATAGTTGAAATTCAAGTGGCCGAGTTGGCGGAAAAGCTGCGCTTAGGGCAGGCCGCCCTTGTTAAAGCGAGTGAAGAAAAAATCACCGAAAGAGCGCTTTTAAAATTAATGAGCTTATGACAGAACAAACGAAAATGGTAGACATAAAACGCTTCCTCGAAGAAGACATCGGTTCCGGCGACATAACCGCAGCCATCATTCCTGAAGCGATGACGGCTGAAGTCGAAGTCGTTACCCGTGAAGACATGGTGCTTTGCGGCCAGGCGTGGTTTGATGCGGTATTTAAATCTCTGGATGCAAGCGTTAAGATTAACTGGCTGGTCGCTGAAGGCGAGTCGGTCGGTAAAAATACGCTTTTATGCACACTCAGCGGAGCGGCGCGAGGCTTGCTGACCGGCGAACGCACCGCGCTGAACCTGTTGCAAACCTTGTCGGCAACGGCAACGGTTGCCAGACAATATGCCGACGAGGTTTCCGGCACGGGCTGCAAAGTGCTGGATACCCGAAAAACCATTCCGGGCCTCCGCAATGCGCAAAAATATGCGGTCGCTTGCGGCGGTTGTTATAACCATCGGATCGGTTTGTATGACGGGGTCCTGATCAAGGAAAACCACATCATAGCGGCAGGTTCGATAGCCCAGGCAATCCGGTCGGCGCGTGAATTGACCTCGGTTCCGGTGGAGGTGGAGGTTGAAACCATGCAGGAGTTTCTGGAAGCTGTCGCGGCAAAGCCTGACCGGATCATGCTCGATAATTTCAGCTTCGAGGATATGGTCGCGGCGGTAAAATTAAATGCCGGGGCCATAGAACTTGAGGCTTCCGGCAATATCGACCTGGACAATATCAGGGTAGTTGCCGAAACAGGCGTCGATTATATTTCGATCGGCGCATTAACCAAGCATGTCAGGGCGGTCGATTTGTCCATGCGCATTAAGCTGGTGCATTAACATGATTGAAAATGTGGAGACATTGGTTAAACAGATCAGCCACGGTGTCTATGTGATCGGTGTCGGTAAAGACGGCCGTCAAAACGCCTTTACTGCGGCCTGGGTGATGCAGGTGTCTTTCGATCCTTTGTTGCTGGCGATCAGCATTAATCCCGAGCATTATTCCTATCAATTGATGAAGGAAAGCGGCGTTTGTACGGTTAATGTGCTGGGGCGGGATCAGTATGCGCTGGCGGAGCATTTTGGCCGGTCCGCCCCTGATAAGATGGCAGGATTTCAATGGCAGATAGCCGAAACCGGCGCGCCGGTTTTATCCGAAAGTGTGGCTTATTTTGATTGCCGGGTCAGCCATTATGCCGATGCGGGCGATCATAAAATCGCCGTTTGCAAAGTGGTCGCTGCGGCAACGCTTAATCATGGGCGTCCATTACTGTACAGTCAGACCGGCGACATGGATGGCAGCAGCGAGTTATACGGATAAATTGTGCGTATTCAGGTCTCTTATTCACCACGAACGACTTGCATGGATGCAGGAGGTAGAGCAATGCAGGGGCAATTGCCGAGGCACGAAGAGCATGAGAAAAAACATAAACTTCGTGTCCTTCGTGCCTTCGTGGTGAAAATTTCTTTCAAACCAGCGGAAACATCTTATCGGGATTCAGTATGCCGTTCGGATCGAATTGGCGCTTGATGTTGCGCATCAGTTCCAGAGAATTCGCATCCAGTTCCCGATCGACAAAATCCCGCTTTTCCAGGCCCACGCCATGTTCGCCGGACAGTGTGCCGTTTAGCGCCAGCACCAACGAAAAGATCTCATCCAGACAAGCATGGGCTTTTTTGCCTTGTTCGGGCTGATCGGGATCGAGCAATAAATTGACATGGATATTGCCGTTGCCCGCGTGACCAAAGTTGATAATGGGCAGGTCATATTTTTGCGATAGTTCCCCCAGTCCTGCAATCAAGGCAGGCATTTCGGTAACCGGAACCACCACATCTTCATTGATCTTTTTCGGAGCCACCTTGCGTAAGGCCGGAGACAGCGCTTTCCGGGTTTGCCAGAGCGCTTTGACTTCGGCGTCAGTCTGAGCCAGTCTAATATCCAACAGCCCGTCATTTTTGGCCGCAGCGGCCACTTTTTCCGCGGCCCTGTCCAAGCCTTCCAGCTGTCCATCGACTTCAATCATTAACATCGCGCCCGCATGTTCGGGCAGATCGGATTCCGAATATTGCCGGATCATGTTGATCGCATTGCCGTCGATAAATTCCAGTGCGCAGGGAATCACCGGCTGCGACATGATAGCGGAAACCGCTTTGGCGGCATCGAAAACCGAATTGTAGATGGCCCTGAGCGTTTTGGTGGCTTCCGGCAGCGGCGTCAGTTTTAAGGTGGCTTGGGTAATAATTGCCAGCGTTCCTTCCGAACCGAGGATCAGCCGGGTCAGGTCATAGCCGACCACGCCTTTGCTGGTATGGACGCCGACGCGGATTTCCTTGCCCGAGCCGGTCACAGCGCGTAGCCCCAAGGTGTTTTCCCTGGGCGTGCCGTATTTTACCGCCCTGGGACCTGCGGAGTTGTAGGCCAGGTTGCCGCCGACGCTACAGAAAGCGGCGCTGGTCGGATCGGGCGGCCAGAAAAAGCCCCGCTCTTTGGCGATGTCCTGCACCTGCTGGTTGGTCATGCCCGGTTCCACGATGATGTAGCGATTATCGGGAGAAAATTCGACCAGTTTGTTCATGCGTTCCAGCGACACAATCAGCCCGCCTTTAAGCGGCGTGGTCGCGCCGGTGGTGCCGGTGCCGCGTCCCCTGGCGGTCAGCGCAACATGGAACCGGTTGCAGGCGTTAACGACGCTGACGACTTGTTCATGCGTGGTCGGGAAAACCACGGCTTGAGGCAGGGCATGGCGGCGGCTGTTGTCGTAGCCGTAAGTCCAGCAGTCTTCAGGGGCGGTCAGAATATCTTCGGCAGCAAAAATCTCAGCTAACAGATTTAAGAAACCGGCAGGTAAGGGGGTAATATTAGTCAATGTATTCAAAAACCGTGATGATTTGATTTACGTCGGATTGGTGTCGGGTTGCGTCGATGGCTGCGGAGCCTTCGTTTCTATGCACCAGGCCCATCAGGTAAACCGTGCTTTTTTCGGTAACGACTTTTACCCAGGAGGCATCGAATCCGGGTATCTGAGTTAGAGCGGTTTTTACTTTTCCGGTAATCAGCGTGTCGTTGGCGCGGAAATTAAAAGGGCTGGGCTTGGCGATAGTCAGCTTGTCGTGGACCAGTTTTACGTTGGGAATGACGCGAACGACGTCGATAATCCGGCTGCGGAATTCTTCTTTGGGTGTCTCGCCGGTGATCAGCACCGCGCCGTTGTAGGCGGTGATATTAAAGTGGCATTTGTCGCGCAAGTCGTAATAGGCATTCAGCTTGGCGGCGGCATTATCTTCGATAGCCTCGTCAGCCAAAATGGCATCGCGGCTGCGGCGGTCGTTTAATAATGATAAGCCGGTTATTTCCGCGCCGCCCGCTGCAACCGTCGAGCAGCCGGTTATAAAAAAGCTTTGCGTCAGCAGCAGTAATAAAAGTTTTTTCATGATTCAGCCGCCAAATAATTGATGGTCGATTAAGTCGCACAGGCAATGGGTAATCAATGTATGCGCTTCTTGAATGTGTGCGCCGGAGTTTGATGGTACGCGAATTTCTATATCGGTCTCATTAAGCAACGGCGCGATCATGCCGCCGTTATTGCCGGTCAGCGCGATGACGGTGATGTCTTTATCGTGGGCTGTGCTAATGGTTTTGGCGATATTGGCCGAATTGTTGCCGTCGGTGTAGGCGACCAATATGTCGCCGCTTTGCCCTAAAGCCCTGAGTTGCTTGGCGAACACATCGTCAAAATGATAGTCGTTGGCTATCGCGGTGAGGGTGGCGGTGTCGGTGGTTAAGGCAATGGCGGGTAATGAAGGCCGGTCGCGTTCGTATTGGTTAAGCATTGCCGATGACAGCAACTGGGCAACGGTCGCCGAACGGCCATTGCCGCAAGTGATTATTTTTTTATCGTTAAGTAACGTTGCGACCAGCCGTTGCGAGGCAAACTCGATCAGTTCGCCGAGGTTGTTCATCGTATCCTGTTGGGTTTGGACGCTGTTGGTGAAGTGGTTGATTATGCGATTTTGTAGGCTCATGGCGAACGATTATAAAGGCTATCAACTGAGCCTGCGACACTTTATTAAGGTTGGCAGGTTAAAGCTGAGGATCGTTCATGGCCGTATTTTCGGCAACGCGGAATGCCGAATGCGCCGATTTAATCAGGTGTAGCGATTTAAAAGGCATTTTGTATCCAGTCGATGTTGCCATTGCCGGAAATGGCAACCACGTCAAAGCGGATAGGGCTGTCTGTTTTGTGGGATGTCAGGTAAATGTGCGTTGCTGCGATGATACGGGATTGTTTGGCGCGGGTGACGCTTTCAGCGGCGCTGCCGTATTTATCGGTTTTGCGGAACCGGACTTCGATGATAACCAGTGTCAACTTGTCGGTCATTATTAAATCGAGTTCGCCTTGTTTGCAGCGGAAGTTCCGGCATACCGGCTTGAGTCCTTTATCGATCAGGAAGCTGTGGGCTTGCTCTTCGGCGCTTTCGCCGCGAAGCAAATGTGCCGCTTTGGTCTTGAGTTTAGTAAACAGCATGGTTGATCTGAGTTTTTGGCTCAGCGATTGCGCCGGTGTTTTCGCCGCTAAAGCCGCTTATTTCAGGTTGTCCGTCCATGAACGTGGCACAGGTCAGTTTGCGTTTGATGCGTTGGTCGGCGGTCAATGATAGATTTCCGGTGGCGCCGGGATAGGGATCAATCTCCAGGTTATCCAATCGTGTCGCCAGGTTATAGGCATCGATGCCCATTGCAATCAGGCGGAAATAAGCGCTGGGAAATTGCTTCCAGGTTTCTTTGAGTGCGTCCATGGTGAGTTCTCCCTGATAGGCTTTATTGAATAACCAAGGGGTGTCGCAAAAAGTTATTTTATTGAGGTCGGCATCCAGCGATGCGTTGACTTGTCCGGTATAAACGGTAGGCATTGCATAAACGGGGATGTCGCCCGCCTGATAAAATTGGAGTTGGGGGTTGATGGAGCGCGCTTCTGCGCTATAGGCGCTTAACAGTATGGCATCGGCGTCTTGCCGCCTTCTCGGCGTATATTTTGCGCCCGGCATCAGCGTAAGGATTTTGTTGTAACGTTGTTCGCTTTCATCCAGGTTGAGCAGCTTTTGAATAGGCGTTGAAAAGTCGCTTTCCTTAGGATTGTAGGTTTGTGTTTCCAGGACAGTGCCGCCCTGGTTTTGCCAGTCTTCTGTGAGATAGTTGGCGGTACGTTTACCCGGCGCGTTTTCGGGAACAAGCAGCAGCGCTCTTTGATGGCCGTCTTCCCAGGCTTTATGGGTGATTTGATCGGCATCGTCCAGTGGGCTGAGGCTGAACTGGTAGAGCCGGTTTTTTTGCAGCCCCGGAATATGATTTAATGCCAGCACGGGAATGTTAAAGGTAACGGTTTCGGCCAGGCTTTGGATCTGCTCTTTAGCCAGCGGGCCGATGATCAGTTGGGCGCCTTCTGCGGCCGCTTGGTTATATAAGGTTTGCGGCGACGATTGTTCGCTGTCGTAAAAGCGAAGGGTGGCTTTGGCTGAGTTGTCCGCATGGTTGTAAGCGGCCATAAAGCCTGCGCGGATGGCTTTGCCGGCTTGAGCAAAAGTTCCCGATTCGGGCAACAAGAGCGCGATTGTTTTGGTTTGGGGTGAATTTTCCGTTGCGTCCTGATTGGGATACAGGAAGCTTAAGTCGGCAGGATGTGTCGGAAAGTTTGCCCGCCATTGGCTTATTTGAGCGTTAAAATCAGGCTGGTTTATGTTTTTTAAAACAATGGTTAAAGACATCCAGCCGGCTAGGGCGTCTGTTTGGCTGCTCTGTAAAGCGGAGTCAGGCAGCAGGCGCAATGTTTCAAGAATGGATGCCTGATTTTTTTCAAGTTCATCGGGAGCGGTTATTAGTTGGTGTAGCTCGATTCTGGCTTTGACGCTGTCCAGCAGGTTGCCGGTTAATGAGTAGGCAAAGGCCTGCGATTGAAAGTATTTAACCTGATTGTCCCGGTTCAGCTGTTGCGGTTGAATCAGCGCCAAGCTTTCAATGGCTTGTTCAGCTTCGCCGAAACTGAGCAGGATCTGGGCATAAAGAAGGCGCAGTTGGGCATGCTGTTCGGGGGATAGTTCGGCAGGGTTAATGGTGTCGGCAGCCTGTTTTGCGGACTTGCCGTCCCCGGCCTGGATTAATGATTCTACGGACTGTAAGCGCTGCTGATTTTGTTCCTGAGGCGATGACGTTGAGGGATGCTGGTATAATTCAACCATTTGACTCGGCTGGTCGTTCCTTATTAAAGGGTGTGTTATCAGCGCTGCTTGCTCAGGCAAGGAACTGTCCGGCAATTGTTTCTGTATTGCCTCTCCTGCATTTGCGGTATTCGTGGCTGTGCAACCGGAAAAAAACAATAGGCCGGGCAGCAGGGCGCATAATAATGGCGGCTTATATTTTGGTCGCATCTTTTTAGAGATTTTCAAGTGAGTGTATCGAATGTCAAGTGAATGCGGCAAATTATACGTTGTTGCTACTCCGATAGGTAATTTAGCGGATATTAGTTTCAGGGCGATTGAAATATTAAAACAGGTTGATTTGATTGCCGCGGAAGACACTCGGCATGTAAAAATGCTGTTACAGCATTACGGCATCAGCAATAAGCTGATTGCGTTGCATCAACATAATGAAGATAAGGCTTCAGCCGGATTGTTGGAAAAGCTGCGCGAGGGTTTGTCCATTGCGTTGGTTTCCGATGCGGGAACGCCGCTGTTAAGCGATCCGGGTATGCCACTGGTGAAAATGGTCAAGGATGCGGGGGTTGATGTTGTGCCTGTGCCGGGCGCCTGCGCGTTGATTGCTGCATTGTCCGCTGCGGGTTTGCCGGTTACGCGGTTTGTATTTGAAGGTTTTTCTCCGCGTACCTCGTCGGCGCGAAAAGCGTTTTTTAGCGAACGCTTAATGTGTCCGATAACCTGGGTATTTTATGAGTCCAGTCATCGCATCCTGGCTTCATTACAGGATATGGCGGAGATATTGCCGTTGGATCGGCAGGTTGTTATTGCCAGGGAATTGACCAAGTTGCACGAAACTATCGTGAAAACCAGCTTGGGAGAAGCGCTTGCGTTGGTTGAAGACGATGCCAATATGAGGAAAGGTGAGTTTGTGGTGATTGTCGATGGCGCCACTGTCGATAAAGCAGAGCAAGTCATTACGCCTGAACAGCAGAAGATATTGGGAGTGTTAATGGGCGAATGTTCGATTAAGACCGCAGTTGCGCTGGCCGTGGAGATTACCGGGGTTAGGAAGAAGTTGTTGTATCAAGCGGCATTGGACATGGAGAAGGCGAAGAAGGCGTAGTCGTTCCGTTAATGTCAGCTGAAGTGTGTTTCTGGTCTGTTTTTTGCTTGTTAATATGTCTGTTACATGTCGCATTAATAGAGATCTGTGATACACTAAGCGCTGAAAGAGTTGGCTGGACAGTCGCTGTTTTATCGCAAGATAAGATGGAGGAAAGTCCGGGCTCCATTGGGCAGGGTGCCAGGTAACGCCTGGGAGGCGTGAGCCTACGGAAAGTGCCGCAGAAAATATACCGCCTGTCACTTGTGACCGGTAAGGGTGAAAAGGTGCGGTAAGAGCGCACCGCGCAACTGGTAACAGGAGTGGCATGGTAAACCCCACCCGGAGCAAGATCAAATAGAGGGACAGACGCGTGGCCCGCGCGGTTCCTGGGTAGATTGCTTGAGCTGCAGGGTGACTTGCAGCCTAGATGAATGACTGTTCTCGACAGAACCCGGCTTATAGGCCGACTCTTTCTTCCTTTTCCGGGCTTCGGTTCGGTATTCATGGCGCCGCTAAAGGTGCAAAAACTGCCCGATAATTATTGCGGCAGCATCTTTGCTTCAATCCTCATTTTTATCAAAAAAGCTGGAAATTTTCGCTAGCCTTATACTTAAAGTACTTTCTCACTAAGATTGTATATTTTGTTGATAAAAAATGGGAATTGTTTTTCCATTTTTTACGTAGTTATATCCCATTCTGATTGCGATGTAAGTCATTGTCGAAAAAGAAAGAATCCAACATGAAATCGTCCTTGACTAGGGGTTATTTGAAATCTATAGTGGACACAAGTGGAGAAAAATGGGAAAAAATGGTTTTTTTTGGGTATCCGGGGTAAATCTTGTTTCGAGGCATTAGTACAATCAACTTAGACGGCAAAGGTCGTCTTGCTATTCCTACCCGTTATCGGGAGGAGTTACAGGATTGTTGCGAATGCCAAATGGTTGTGACGGTCGCTGTAAATGAACGATGCGTCGGAGAGAATGGTTGCTTGTGGCTTTATCCGATGCCTGAGTGGGAAAAGCTTGAGCAAACCATCAGTAAATTGCCTACCTTAAATAAAATGGCCGGTAAGTTAAGACGGTTTGTTATCGGTAATGCATCCGAATGTGAAATGGATGGACAGGGTCGTTTGCTGCTGCCGGAAAAGTTGAGAACATTTGCCAATGTAGACAAGAAAGTTGTCTTGGTTGGCCAACTCAATAAATTTGAACTCTGGAATGAAGAAGCCTGGAGTGCAAAGGAAAGTGAATGGCTGGATGGTGACGATAATGAAGGATTGGAAGACTTAGGTTCATTATCATTTTAATGCGGGAGATTTGTTAGTGGAACATTTGCCCGTTATGTTTGCAGAAGCTTTGCAGCAGTTGGCTATTAAAGAAGACGGCGTTTATCTGGATTGTACTTTTGGTCGGGGCGGTCATAGTCAGGGAGTTTTAAATTTACTGGGGCCGTCGGGGCGATTGCTGGCTTTTGATCGGGACTTGGATGCAATTAACTCCGATTATGCGCAGGCCATGCTGGAAGATAAACGCTTTAAGCTGAAACATACACATTTTTCCGCGCTGGAAAATATAGTTGCAAGTGAAGATTTAGTCGGGAAAGTTGACGGTATATTGATGGATTTGGGCGTGTCATCGCCCCAATTGGACAATCCTGAAAGAGGTTTTAGTTTTTTGCGCGACGGGCCCTTGGATATGCGGATGGATGGCAATTCAGGCGTTACGGCGGAACAGTGGCTGGCCGGCGTTGACGAAAAAGAGCTGGTTAAGGTTTTATTCGAATATGGCGAGGAACGGTTCGCACGGCGCATCGCTCGTGCCATTGTTGAAAAAAGAGCGGTATCGCCAATTGCAACAACCAGAGAATTGGCAAAGTTAATTGAAGACGTCGTGCCGGGCAAAGAGAAACACAAGCATCCGGCAACTCGCAGTTTTCAGGCAATCCGTATCGAAATCAATAGCGAACTGGATGAGTTAAAGGCTGTTTTGCAACAGTCCGCCCGGATTCTGAAACCCGGTGGGCGCTTGGTGGTTATCTCGTTCCATTCGTTGGAAGACCGAATCGTCAAACGCTTTATCAGGGCTGAGTCCGGAGCCAAATATAACCCCGGCAAACTACCTATTAAAGAAATCGATATAGCTAAGGGTATATTGAAGATAACAGGTAAAGCTTTGAAAGCAGGCGCGCCGGAAATTGCCCAAAATCCAAGGGCGCGAAGCGCAGTCATGCGAGTAGCCGAGAGAGTCTAAGTGGCAACAGCTCGTTATATAGGGATGGCTGGGTTGATTTTGGCGTTGTTGGTATCCGCTTTGGCCGTAATTTACAGTAAATACCAGTCGCGATTAATTTTTATCGAGATCCAGAAGCAGGAAAGAGCGCTGGATCAATATGAAGTGGAATGGGGGCAGCTGCAATTGGAGCTGACAACCTTGGCAGAACAGAATCGGGTAGAGCAAGTGGCGCGGGAACAATTGAAGCTGGTTATGCCGTTGCGGGAAAAAATCATTTATATAAAACCGTAAATGATACATTTTCAAGGCAGAAACCGGGCAAATAAGCCGGGCGGTAAATTTGCAGGACGGTTGCATCGGTTTTCTAGCGATGGCGACGCTTTGGCCATCCAAGGCCGCCGCCGGAAAATAGTAGTCGTTTTTATAATGGCTTGTATGGCAGTACTGGTTGGTCGAGCCGTCGATTTGCAGGTGTTGAATAAACAGTTTCTTAAAGATCAGGGCGACATGCGCCATGTCAGTGATGTGCCTGTTTCGGCATACAGGGGCATGATAAAGGATAGAAATGGCGCGCCGTTGGCAATCAGTACGCCTGTGGAGTCTATTTGGACGAATCCGCAAGAGCTTGAACCGGCAAAAGAAAACGAAATCGGGCAAATCGAAAAGTTGCTAAATTTGCCGAAAGGAAAAATTAGCGAGCTGGTTAAGGGCGATACGCACAGGCAGTTTGCTTATATTGCTCGCCAAGTGAGCCCGGTAGTCGCTGACCAAGTCAAGGCATTGAAACTTGCGGGCATTTATTTCGAGCGGGAATTCAAGCGCTTTTATCCTGCCGGAGAGGTTTCCGCGCACTTAGTCGGTTTTACCGATATTGACGATGTGGGTCAGGCGGGACTTGAATCGGGATATGAAAAATCATTAAAGGGAATTCCAGGCAGCAAGCGGGTTATCAGGGATGGTCAGCGTCGAATTATTGAAGATGTAGAAAATATAAAAGAGCCGGTTGCAGGCAGGAGTCTGGAGCTAAGCATCGACCAGCGCATCCAATATCTGGCATATCGTGAGTTGCAGTTGGCCGTTAACCTTAACAAGGCAAAATCTGCGGCGTTAGTGGTATTGGATGCAAAGAGCGGGGAAATTCTGGCGGCAGTGAATCAACCGTCATTTAACCCGAATAGCAGGAAGAGTTTAAAGGAAAGCCTATACAGAAACAGATCGTTAACCGATGTTTTCGAACCTGGATCGACGGTCAAGCCGTTTGTTGTCGCGGCCGCTTTGGACGGTGGGTACGTCAAGCCGAATGATGTTTTTGAAACCCATGGTTTTTTTCAGATCGGAAGGCACGTGGTTAAAGACGTGCATAATTATGGAACGCTGGATTTGACGCATGTGCTGAAAAAATCCAGCAATGTTGCGGTTAGTCAGATGGCATTGCAAATGCCTCCGGAATATTTTTGGGGAATTTACAATAAGCTGGGTTTTGGTATTGCACCGGGCTCCGGCTTTCCGGGGGAAGCGAGTGGAAGCTTGCTCGATTACCAAAGTTGGCACGAATTCGACCGGGCGACGTTGTCATTCGGCTACGGTGTAAGCACCTCGGCGCTCCAGTTGGCAAGAGCTTATACGGCATTGGCAGACGACGGCATCTTGCATTCGGTTAGCTTGTTAAGGCGGGATGAAGATGTCGATCAGCAGCGGGTGTTTTCAGCCAAGACGGCCAAGAGAGTCAGAGCCATGCTGGAAACGGTGCTTATGAAAGACGGCACCGCTTACGAAGGCAGAGTCGACGGCTACAGCGCAGCCGGTAAAACCGGGACGGTAAAAAAAGCCGGTGCGGGCGGATATGTCGAGAACAGTTATTTTTCGGTTTTTGCGGGCATGGCACCGGCCAAGAATCCGCGCTTGATTATCGTGGTCATGGTTGATGAGCCTTCTGCCGGCCAATACTACGGGGGGATCGTTTCAGCCCCGGTGTTTTCAAAAGTGATGGCGGGGGCCTTGAGGGTGTTGGAAGTCGCTCCCGATCAACAGGATAATATGCCCGTCTTATTGACGCGAGAAGTCCAATAATATGACTATGGGGCCGAAGGATCAGCGTAGCGGTGTGCTGCGGCTGAAAGATTTATTAAGCGGGTTGAGCGCATTTTCAGATCAGGACGATATGCCGGTCGCAGGCTTGGTGTTGGATAGTCGGGAATTGGTTTGCGGCGATGTATTCGTTGCGCTGGCTGGAGCCAAACAGCATGGCTTGGCGCATATCGAACAAGCTATTAATAATGACGCCGTTGCGGTAATTTTTGATCCTGCCGGAAATGGTCGGCAACTGGCGGAGGCTTTTCGGGGCAATAGCGCTACGCTGATACCGATGATTGCCGTGGAAAATCTGGGTTTAAAGTTGGGTGAACTGGCCGCGCGTTTTTACCGCGATCCATCCCGGTTTATGACCGTTATCGGCATAACCGGCACCAATGGCAAAACGTCTTGCAGTCAGTTTTTAAGTCAAATGCTGGATGACTGCGGGATTATAGGCACGCTCGGCTGGGGCGAGTGGGGCAAGCTTAACAAGACGCTGAATACCACGCCCGACGCCTTGGCAATTCAGAAAATACTGGCTGAATTATTAAAAGATAAAAAACGCACCGTGGCGATGGAAGTTTCCTCGCATGGCTTGGAGCAAGGCAGGGTCAATGGTGTGACGTTTAAAGGCGCGGTATTTACCAATATCAGCCGCGATCATCTGGATTACCACGGCACGATGGAAGCTTACGTACAGGCCAAGTTGGCGTTGTTAAATAAGCCGGGCTTGGCTTTCGCTGCGGTGAGTTTGGATGACGATTACAGCGAGCGGATTATCGCCGCAGTACCTGAATCGGCGCAGCTATGGCAATTTAGCGCTAAGGGAAAAACAGCGGATTCAGGCGAGTGTGTTAGTGCGGAAAATATACGGCACAAAACGGACGGCATCGAATTTGATGTGCGTTTTCGGGATGAGCTTCAGCGGGTGCAAGTGCCTCTGTTCGGCGATTTTAATGTAGAGAATGTCCTGGCCGTTTTGACCGTCATGCTGGCCCTGGAGATTTCGTTGCAGGAAGCCGTTAAAAAACTGAGCGGTATAAAGCCGGTTGATGGTCGCATGGAGCGTTTTGGGGCCGAGACCGATCCATTGGTTTTTGTCGATTATGCCCATACCCCGGATGCCCTGGACAAGGTTTTATCCAGTTTGCGCAAGCATTGCAAACAGGCATTGTGGGTGGTTTTCGGTTGTGGCGGAAACAGGGATACGGGTAAACGTCCGCAAATGGGAAAGATTGCCGAACAATGGGCGGATCATGTGGTGATTACCGATGACAACCCGCGTTACGAAAACGGACTGGATATAGTCAATGACATTTTGGCCGGTTGCGGATCGACTGCCAAGGATGGCTGGAGTGTCGCAACCGGTATGGACCCGGTGCGACCAGCGAAGGTTGAAGTTATTCAAAACAGAGAACAGGCGATACAAAAAGTGGTAGCGAGTGCGGCTAAAAACGATTGCATAGTCATTGCCGGTAAAGGCCATGAGCAATACCAGGAAAGCAATGGCGTGTGCGTACCTTTTAGCGACAGACAAGTTGTGATTGATGCATTGAGTCGACGTAATGCTCTCGGTGAACAAAACAAATGAATATGATGCTGAGTGAGATTGAGGCATGTGTGCGGGGACAGTTGATCGGGGAGGATGTTGCCATCTCATCGGTCAGTATCGACACAAGAGCGATAAAACCGGGACAGCTCTATGTGGCGATTAAAGGCCATAACTTCGACGGCAATGAGTTTGTGGACGAAGCTCAACAAGCAGGGGCTGTGGCGGCCATCGTACATCCGGGTATTATCCCGACCGACATGGATGGAGGAAATGCCGCAAGCAGTAAGGAACTGATGCGACCAACGATACCGCATATTGTTGTTGACGATACGCGTCTGGCCTTGGCTGAGTTGGCCGGAGCCTGGCGACGAAAAACATCAGTCGCGGTTGTCGGCATTACCGGCAGCAACGGCAAAACCACTGTCAAGGAAATGGTGGCGGCAATATTGAGTGTGAATGCCAATACGCTGTTTACCCAGGGCAATTTGAATAACGACATCGGCGTACCCTTAACCTTGCTGCGCTTGAACGAACAACACCGGTATGCCGTCATTGAGATGGGCGCAAATCATCCCGGCGAAATTGAGTACACCAGTCAGTATGCACAGGCTGATGTGGCGATCATTACCAATGTGGGAGCCGCGCATATAGAAGGTTTTGGCAGCGTCGACGGTGTCGCCAAAGCAAAGGGGGAAATAATCCAAACGCTTAAGCAGGACGGGGTAGCGGTGCTTAATCGCGACGATGCCTATTTCGACTATTGGAAGTCGGTAGCCGGAACAAGAAAGGTCGTGTCGTTTGGGATGGATGAACGGGTCGAAGCTCACGCCCATCGCCTAAGTCCTGTCGGCGGCGTGACGGTGCGTTCCGTTAAAACGGAAATTATAAATCATGCTTTCGCCACGACTTTCGACTTAGTGACTGCAAAAGGCGAGTTGACGATAAAACTAAAGCTGGCGGGTCGGCATAACGTCGTCAACGCCTTGGCGGCCGCTGCGGCATGCCTGGCGCTGGGTACGGATCTGCAACAGATTAAACAGGGCCTGGAAAGTGTAAACCCGGTCACAGGACGATTGCAGCCGCTGGTCGGCCGCTTAGGTAATATCGTTATCGATGATACTTATAACGCCAATTCTGCATCGCTTAAAGCGGCGTTGGATGTGCTGGCGAACTGTGAAGGGAAAAGCTGGCTGGTTTTAGGGGCTTTTGGCGAGTTGGGTCCTGAAAGCGCAAAAATACATGAACAAATGGGCGAACTCATTAAATCGAGCGGTGTCGTGCGTCTCCTGGCTGTAGGTGCCGATACCCGCAATACGGTAAAGATTTTTGGCGAAGGCGCCACTTTTTTTGACAGCCAAAATGATTTAATTGAAGTGTTAAAGCAAGAACTCAAAGGTGATGAAGCGATTTTGATCAAGGGGTCAAGGGCTCAGCGCATGGAGAATGTAGCGGCCGCACTGGTTGAGAACTTCAGGATATAAATAATGTTACTTTATTTTGCAGATTATTTGATGACCTTTGATGGCGGCTTCAGGGTATTTCATTACCTGACCTTTCGCGCCATTCTTGGCGCTCTGACCTCGCTGGTGATTTCTTTTATTATCGGGCCGATCATGATCAGGAAATTAAGCCGCAACAAGATTGGGCAAAGTATCCGCGAGCTGGGTCCGGAGTCGCATTATGAGAAAAAAGGCACGCCGACTATGGGCGGAACCTTGATACTGGTCGCCATTGCTTTCAGCACGCTGTTGTGGGCTGATCTGAGCAACCGCTATATATGGGTTATTTTGTTGGTGACTCTGGGTTACGGCGTTATCGGCTTTGTCGATGATTATAGAAAAGTTATCAAGGGCAACAGTGACGGTTTGTCGGCTAAAGCCAAATATTCCTGGCAATCCGTTATCGGTCTAATGGCGGCTGTTTTTCTATACAAAACCGCAATACTGCCGGTAGAAACGCAATTGATTGTTCCGTTCTTTAAAGACGTCATGCTGGATATGGGCTGGATATATATAGTCCTGACCTATTTTGTGATCGTCGGGACCAGCAACGCAGTCAACTTGACCGACGGCTTGGACGGGCTGGCGATTATGCCGACCGTGATGGTCGCTACCGGCCTGGGGATTTTTGCCTATTTATCCGGGCATGTAACTTTTTCGCAATATCTGGCAATACCCTATTTGCCTAATGCCGGGGAACTCATCGTATTTTGTGCCGCTTTGGTCGGCGCCGGATTGGGTTTTTTGTGGTTTAACGCTTATCCTGCGATGGTATTCATGGGCGATGTCGGTGCGCTGGCGCTGGGCGCGGCTTTAGGCGTGTTGGCGGTACTGGTCAGGCAGGAAATCGTACTGGTGATTATGGGCGGTGTATTCGTCATGGAAACGGTATCGGTGATTATTCAGGTAGCCTCTTTCAAAATGACCGGAAAGCGCGTTTTTCGCATGGCGCCGATACATCATCATTTTGAATTGAAAGGCTGGCCGGAGCCTCGGGTTATCGTGCGATTCTGGATTATTACCGTCATTCTGGTGTTGATCGGTTTGGCGACCTTGAAGTTGAGATAAGTAATGAATAAAGCCAGCGCCCCTGCCCGGAATTCTGTAAGCAATGCCGCCATTATCGCATTGTTAAAAAAGAATTTTGCTTTGGACCCGGAAACGGCCAAGGTTTTGGTTGTGGGTCTTGGCGATACGGGAATTTCGGTTGCGCATTATTTGCAAGGCTTAAGCTTTAACTTTGCGATCATCGATAGCCGCAGCAAACCGCCGATGATGGACGAATTTTTTCAACAAATGCCCGATACGCCGGTGTTTACCGGGGGCTTTGACGAGGCTGCGTTTAAAGTGGCGACCCATCTGGTGGTCAGTCCCGGCGTGTCGCTGAATGAACAAGCGATAATGAAAGCCATTGCCAATGGTTCGAAAATAGTTAGCGATATTGACCTGTTTGCCTGTTCTGTCGAGGCGCCCATCGTCGCCATCAGCGGTTCCAACGGCAAAAGCACAGTGACCACCATGTTGGGCGAGATGGCAAAAGCGGCCGGGATGAAAGTGGGCGTGGGCGGAAATCTGGGTACGCCGGCCTTGGATTTACTGGCGTTAAACGCCCAGCTCTATGTGCTGGAACTATCGAGCTTTCAACTGGAGCGAACCTCGGCCTTGAATGCCGTTGCCTCGACAGTGCTCAATGTCAGTGCCGATCATCTGGACAGGCATGTTGATATGGATGAATACGCACGGGAAAAACAAAGAGTTTTCAGGGGCGATGGCGTAATGGTCATCAATGCCGATGATCCAGTCGTCTATGCCATGCGCGACGACAGTAGAACGGTATCTACCTTCTCGATTAACAAAAAAGCCGATTTCCACCTTGCCTGTCAGGGTGACGCGGAATATCTGATGTACAACGAATCGCGCCTGATGCCGCTGGCCGAATTGCCGCTTGAAGGCAGGCATAACGCGGCTAATGCCTTGGCGGCCTTGGCCTTGGGCGTGGCCGTGGGCTTGGATGAACAGTCTATGTGCGATGCCTTGCGCAAATTTAAAGGCTTAAGTCACCGGATGCAGCGTGTTGCGGAAATACGCGGCGTGACCTGGGTTAATGATTCGAAAGCGACCAACATCGGCGCCTGCGTTGCCGCTTTGCAAGGCTATGCGCGCAAGGTGATTCTGATTGCCGGCGGTGACGCGAAAGGTGCCGACATGAGCGAATTGACGCCGGCAATCAAAGAAAAAGCCAAAAGCGTGGTATTGATGGGTAAGGATGCAGGCCTGATCAAGCAGGCCCTGAATGGTTGCGTCCCTGTTTATTCGGCAGACAATATGGCGCAAGCGGTACAAATTGCCGCGGGCCTTGCCGATGTCGGCGAGAGCGTTTTGCTCTCTCCAGCCTGCGCCAGTCTTGATCAATATAAAAATTATCAGGACAGGGGCGAGAAATTTACTAAAGCAGTATTGGCGTTGGTTGACCGCTCCGGCGGTTTTCCGCCATCCGTGGCGGCCATATGAGCAGCCGGCTACTGCGGGGTTGGTCGCATCGGTTCTTTACCGGTTGCGACGCTCCCTCCATTCATGGAGGTCGGTCGCATTTGTTCCAGACAAATTGCGACACTCCCGCCATCCATGGAGGTCGTAAATGAGATTATCTCGGGCACGGGGCGGGCGATTTCATTTTGATCCGGTGTTACTGATCGTGACTACCAGTTTATTGCTGATCGGCTATGTGATGGTGGCATCCGCATCATTGCATCTGGGTATAAAAATGACCGGCAACGGTTTGTATTATCCTGTCAGACAGTTGTTGCACATAGGTTTGGGACTGGTTTTCGGCGGGATCGTGGCGGCAGTTCCAATGCGGGTCTGGGAAGAGAATGGCCCTCGGTTGTTTCTAGCGGGATTGCTGCTGCTGGTAATTGTGCTTATCCCCGGTCTCGGCGTAAAGGTTAACGGCAGTGTGCGTTGGCTGTCGATAGGCGGAATGAGGATACAAGTATCCGAAGTGGTCAAATTTTTTTCCGTTATCTATATGGCCGGATATGTCACTCGATATCAGGAGTCGGTGCAGAACGCGGCTTTCGGGCTGGTTAAGCCGCTGGGACTGTTTTCGGTGGCCAGCTTCTTGTTGTTGCTGGAGCCGGATTTCGGTTCAGCAGTCGTTATTATCATGATCGCCATGGGCATCATGTTTTTAGCCGGCGCCAGATTATCCCAATTCATAGTGCTGTTGTCGGTCATCGGTGTACTGGCAATGATGCTGGTTTACTTTTCGCCTTATCGTCTGGTGCGGGTCACCAGTTTTATGGATCCTTGGGCTGATCCTTTGAAAACCGGATTTCAATTGGTCCAGGCGCTTATTTCGTTCGGGCGCGGGGAATGGTTGGGTGTGGGCTTAGGTAGCGGCGTACAAAAGCTATTTTATTTACCCGAAGCGCATACCGATTTCTTATTTTCAGTGATAGCGGAAGAATTGGGTTTGTTGGGCGTGGTTACGGTGATTGGTTTATTTTCGGTGTTGGTGTGGCGCACTTTTACAATAGCTGCGGCTGCGGAACAGGCGGGTCAGCGCTTTTCCGCATTTATTGCCTATGGCTTGGGGATTTGGTTCGGTTTCCAGTCGTTCGTTAACATGGGTGTCAATATGGGTATTTTGCCGACTAAGGGTTTGACATTGCCGTTGATGAGTTATGGCGGCGGTAGCATGATGATCATGTGCTGTGCGGTTGCATTGTTATTCAGGGTGCAAAGCGAAGTCGCGGAAATAAAGGCCGGTACGCCAAAGAGAAGCCGACATGGCTAAACGCATCGTAATCATGGCTGGAGGAACCGGCGGGCATGTGTTTCCTGCGCTGGCGGTGGCGCAAACCTTGATTGAAAAAGGTTGGCAGGTTAGTTGGTTGGGTACGCAGAAGGGTTTGGAAGGCCGAGTGATTCCTGAGCAAGGTATAGAGATCGATTGGCTGTCGGTTGCGGGTGTTCGCGGTAAAGGCGTGCTATCGAAAATAACAGCCGTGTTGTTATTGATAAAGGCGTGTCTACAGGCATTGAAAATATTGCGTAAGCGCAAACCCGATGTGGTGTTGGGGATGGGCGGATTTGTAGCGGGGCCCGGCGGACTCATGGCAAAACTATTGGGTATCCCGCTGATCATTCATGAACAGAACCGGGTGCCAGGCACCACCAACCGGTTGTTGGCACGCATGGCTAAGCAAGTGTTGGAAGCTTTCCCTGACAGCTTTAATAAAAAGCTGAATGCCACATTTACCGGCAATCCGTTAAGAAAGCAGTTTATAGGATGCGCAGAACGCAAAGAAGCGCATCAGGGCATTAATATATTAGTCGTAGGCGGTAGCCAGGGAGCCCAAATATTGAATGAAGTTGTACCTGGCGCGTTGGCCGAATTAGCCCATGTCAAGGTAAGGCATCAAACCGGTGCGGCTATGCAGAAGCAAGTCGAGAGCCGTTATAAAGAATTAGGCGTAACGGCGGAAGCGAACGCCTTTATCGACGATATGGTGTCGGCTTATCAATGGGCGGATTTGGTGATTTGCAGGTCCGGCGCAATGACGGTCAGCGAAGTCGCCGCAGCAGGCATTCCGGCCATATTTATACCCTTGCCTAGCGCAATTGACGATCATCAAACAGCAAATGCCCGGTATTTAGCCGATGCCGGGGCGGGTCTGATATTGCTGCAAAAAGATTTGAATGCAGCATCGCTGGTAGAACATATAACAACAATAGTTAAGCAATTGGATGTCATGAGTAAAACAGCAAAACAATATGCGCGCTTGGATGCGACCGACGTCGTTGCCGGCGTATGCATGGCCGAGGCGGGGCGATGAATATTCCTAATAGTCAGATGCCGAGTAAAGCATTAGGCAGCATCGACCGGATACATTTTGTCGGTATAGGCGGAACCGGCATGAGCGGCATTGCCGAGGTGTTGTCGAATCTCGGTTATCAAGTCTCCGGTTCGGACATCAAGGCAAGCGCGGTGACAGAAAGGCTGGCCGGTTTGGGCGTAACCATTAACATTGGCCATAAACGGGAAAATATAGCCAAGGTTGATGTGGTGGTGGCTTCCAGCGCGATCGACCGCAGCAATGAAGAAATTGACGAAGCTTATATTCAAAGAGTGCCGGTTATTCCGCGCGCGGAAATGTTGGCCGAATTGATGCGTTTCAGGTTCGGCATTGCCGTTGCAGGAACCCACGGCAAAACCACAACGACCAGTTTGACCGCAAGTATTCTGGCTGAAGGCGGGCTTGATCCGACCTTTGTGATCGGCGGACGCTTAAACAGCGCAGGCAGCAATGCCAAATTAGGTTTAGGCCATTATCTGGTCGCCGAAGCTGATGAGAGCGACGCGTCATTTTTATATTTACAGCCGATGATGGCGATAGTCACCAATATTGACCAAGATCATATGGCGACTTATGAAGGCAGTTTTCAACGCTTAAAAGATACGTTTAGAGAGTTCTTGCACCATCTTCCTTTTTACGGACTGGCGGTGTTGTGTCTGGATGATGAAGGCGTCAGGGCGATCTTGCCGGAAATATCCAAGCCGGTCACCACTTACGGCGTTCATGAAGATGCCGATGTACGGGCGGTTAATATTAAACAAGAAGGTATGCATACCTGTTTTGAAGTTATACGAAGAGGCGATTATCCGCCGTTACAGGTTACCTTGAATATGCCCGGCTGGCATAACATGCTTAATGCGCTGGCGGCTATTAGCGTAGCAACCAAGCTGGCTGTCGACGATCAAGCCATTATCAGGAGTTTGGGTGCATTTAAAGGCGTAGGCAGACGGTTTCAACTTAACGGCGACGTGCCGGTGGACGGGGGCAAACTGACACTGGTTGATGATTACGGACATCATCCGCGCGAGATTGCCGCGACGCTTGAAGCCTTGCGTCAGGCTTGGCCGGATCGACGTAAAGTCATTGTTTTCCAACCGCATCGGTATACGCGTACCCGTGATTTATTTGAAGATTTCGTGCAGGTGTTGTCAACCGTTGACGTGCTGATCCTGATGGACGTTTATTCGGCGGGTGAAACGACGATTCCCGGTGCGGACGGACGGGCATTAAGCCGGGCAATCCGGGTACGCGGACAGGTTGATCCTGTGTTTGTCGAAAACTGGGAGGAGCTGCCGCACATATTAGCGAGCATCGTAAATGCCGAGGATGTGATTTTGACCATGGGCGCAGGCAATGTCGGGCAGATAGCGGCTCAATTGCCGCAGTTGCTGGCGGGAGCCCTTGCTATGGAGTTATCGTAAGTTATTTATTCGCGTTGGCATGTCAGCATGGTCTAGGTGGTTTTGCGTATGTATTTCCATCGATTAATACCGTACATTGTAATCGCTGAATTATTAAAATGGGGGAATGCCGTGCATTATTGGCACTGTCCTTAAAATAGACGGATCACACTAATATTTTGTTGATATTTGCCAATTAAATCGATTACTTAATAAATTACGCAAGTGCCAACACATTATTGTTTTGAAATTATTTTTTATGGAATACCAACTGTGTCTTGTAAAGACGTTGTAGAGCAGGAGCTTTACAAGAAATGACAATTGAAATGGCGACTTCATGGGCAGATATTTTGCTCCATGCACAATCTGCATTCCCCACATCCTTGTGGGGAATGCAGGAGGTAGAGTAATGCAGGAGCACTTTACCGACGACTGCATGGAGCCGTTGCCGAAAGGCCGCTTGCTAACGCATGAAATGCTGTCCAAGTATACCAGTTGGCGCGTTGGCGGCCCTGCGGACCGGTTGTATATCCCGGAAGACCGGCAAGACTTGGTCGAATTTATCAAGGCTGTGCCTGGATCCGAGCCGCTGTTTTGGATGGGGCTGGGCAGTAATTTATTAGTCAGGGATGGCGGCATACGCGGTACGGTGATTAACACCAAAGGACGTTTAAAAGAGATGCGCTTGACCGATGATGGCTCGGTTTATGTTGAGGCTGGCGTACCCTGCGCGCATGTGGCGCGCTTTTGCGGGGAACGGGGCTTAACCGGAGCGGAATTTTTAGCAGGCATACCGGGCACTATGGGCGGGGCCTTGAAGATGAATGCCGGCGCCTTTGGCGGGGAAACCTGGGCTATCGTTAAAAGCGTCGACATGCTGGATGGGTCGGGTAATGTAACGCACAGAAAGCCTGGGGACTTTACCGTGAGTTACCGGTCGGTGAAAGGTTTTGAAAACGAGTGGTTTCTGGCTTGCCTGTTGACTTTGCAGTCGGGCGATACGGTAGCCAGTCAGCAGAAGATAAAGGGTTTGTTGGAAAAACGTGGGGCGACCCAGCCGACCAATCAGCCCAGTTGCGGGTCGGTATTTAAAAACCCGGAAGGCGATTATGCGGCAAGGTTGATAGAGCAGACTGGTTTAAAAGGCTACGCAATTGGCGGTGCTTGTGTGTCGGAAAAACATGCCAATTTCATCGTCAATACCGGCAATGCAACGGCAGCGGACATCGAAGCCCTCATTCATTATGTACAGGATAAAGTGGAACAGCAGCAGGGGGTAATCTTGCAGACTGAGGTTTGTATGGTAGGTGAAGCAATATGAAAGCATTGATGTTAAGCAAGCCTGAGCAATTCGGCCGTGTTGCGGTAATGATGGGCGGCTCGGCGGCGGAACGGGAAGTCTCGTTAAGAAGTGGGGCAGCCGTTTACGACGCTTTAAAAAATAAAGGCGTAGATGCGATTGCCATTGATGTAACGGGCAGCCCGATTGACGCGTTGGCAGGACAGCAGTTTGACCGGGTATTTAACATTATCCACGGTCGCGGCGGCGAAGACGGCGTGCTGCAAGGGGTTCTGCAAGTATTGGGGATTCCTTATACCGGTAGCGGCGTGATGGCATCGGCATTGAGTATGGATAAACTCCGAACCAAGCTATGCTGGCAGGGTTACGGCCTGATTACGCCAAAATGGTGTTTATTGAAAGACGAATCCGATCTTGACGGCTGCATTGAAAAGTTGGGTTTCCCGGTTATCGTCAAACCGGCTCAAGAAGGTTCCAGTATCGGCATGAGCAAGGCAAGCAATCGGGATGAGTTGTTGGCGGCTCTGAGCGTGGCGGCGAAATACCGTTGCGATGTTTATGCGGAGGCCTGGGTTAACGGTAAGGAATATACCGTTGCGGTGCTGGACGGCGAGGCATTGCCGGTCATTCGCCTGGAAACGCCCAATACATTTTACGATTACGAAGCAAAATATCAGGCAACGACGACGCAATACCATTGTCCTTGCGGACTGAGTCAGGAACAGGAACGATTGTTAATGGACTTGGCGGTAACGGCTTGCAAGGTCGTTGGCGTTAAAGGCTGGGGCAGGGTTGATGTATTTATCGATGATTCGGGGCAGTACCAGTTGATTGAGGTTAATACCGTTCCCGGCATGACCGATCACAGTTTGGTGCCGATGGCGGCCAGGCAGGCGGGTATGGATTTTGAGGAATTGGTTTGGCGTATTTTGGAAACCAGCTGCGGGTAATGCTCATGCATAGCTATCCCTGCCATGCCCGCTTACGGGCAAGTACAGGCCGGTTCCAGGCAAGTTTATGACGGTTGCTGTAAAAATCATGACGACCGTATTGCTGTTGACGGGTTTAGTCTGGATGACGGGTTACGGTGTTAAGCGCATTCCGATTAAATATGTGCGTACCGAAGGGGTTTTTCAATATCTCAGTAAGGACGAGATAAAGACGGCTTTGCAGCCTTTGGTGATGACCAGTTTTTTCGATGCCGATATGCAGGCCATCCATCAAGCTGTTTCGCAATTGACCTGGGTCGATACCGTTACGGTTAAACGAGTTTGGCCCGATGCGATAGACATAAAGATACGCGAAAAGAAGCCTTATGTACGGTGGGGGCAGCAAAGTCTGGTCAGTACGCGGGGCGAGATTATTACGCCGAAGAACATAGAGCAATTTCAGGCCTTGCCCATATTGCAAGGGCCTGAGCAGCAACAGCTGAAGACGCTGGAAATAATGAAGGGTGTTAACACGGCATTAGCGGATCAGTCGATGAAAATGGCGGAGTTTACGATTAACGATCGATGGGCATGGAAGATTAAATTAACAACGGGCTTGGAAATACTGTTGGGACGAAATGAACAGTTAAAAAAATTACAACGGTTTTTGAAAACGCTGGAAGTAATAGGGCAAGAACAGGTTGAGAAAATAGCAATAGTCGATCTGAGGTATCCCAATGGATATGCGGTTTCATGGAAGCCCGAAACTGAAGAAATTGACTGGTCGCACCGGTTCCCTTCCGGTGCGACACTTCTGCCCCCCAGGGATGGGGGAAATGCCGCAAGACTGCCGGGAGCAGTCGCGGTCGCCATCCTTGGCGGTCGGAAGAAAATTGCCAATCCGCAACATGAAATAGATGGATAATCTTATATAAAGTGACACAGAGTAAACAAAATGGCGAAAAAAACAGAGCGTAATTTAATAGTCGGACTGGACATCGGTACGTCAAAGGTCGCGGCTATTGTTGGTGAACTTACCAGTGATGGCAATATAGAAATAATAGGCATTGGGTCAACACCATCGCGCGGTCTGAAAAAAGGAGTTGTGGTAAATCTTGAATCGACTGTGCAATCGATACAGCGCGCTATTGAGGAAGCTGAATTAATGGCCGGATGCCAGATCAGGTCGGTTTATGCAGGCATTGCCGGCAGTCATATCAGAAGTCTCAATTCTCACGGCATCGTGGCCATTAAAGATAAGGAAGTGACCCAGTACGATATTGACAGAGTGATAGATTCGGCCCGCGCCGTGGCAATTCCTGCCGATCAGAAAATCCTGCATATTTTGCCTCAGGAATTTGTGATCGATCTTCAGGAAGGTATCAAAGAGCCTATCGGAATGTCGGGCATTCGTTTGGAAGCCAAGGTTCATATGGTCACCGGCAGCGTCAGCGCCTCGCAAAATATCGTCAAATGCATTCGGCGTTGCGGCCTGGAAGTCGATGACATCGTGCTGGAGCAATTGGCCTCCTGCAATTCGGTGCTGACCGATGATGAAAAGGAATTGGGCGTTTGCCTGATCGATATTGGCGGCGGCACCACGGATATTGCGATTTTTGTAGAAGGCGCGATAAAGCACACCGCAGTGATCCCCATCGCGGGCGATCAGGTGACCAATGATATTGCGGTCGCGCTACGTACGCCGACGCTTAATGCCGAGGATATTAAACGAAAATATGCTTGCGCCTTAACGCAGTTGGCGAATGTGGATGAAATTATCGAGGTGCCCAGTATCGGCGATAGGGCGCCGCGCAAGATTTCAACGCAAAATCTGGCGGAGATTATTGAACCCCGCTATGAAGAATTAATGCTGCTGGTTCAGTCGGAACTAAGGCGTAGCGGCTATGAAGAATTAATTGCCGCCGGTGTAGTGTTAACCGGCGGCAGTTCAAAAGTAATGGGATTGATCGATTTGGCGGAAGAAATTTTCCATATGCCGGTGCGTATGGGGGGGCCGCAAAATGTTACAGGGCTAACCGAGGTGGTAAAAAATCCGATTCACTCTACCGGAGTCGGATTATTAATGTACGGAAAAGAACACCAGGGTGTTGGCAGGGGCATTGATGCTGACGGTCCCAGTGTGTTCGCGAGAATGAAAAATTGGTTTCAGGGTAATTTCTAATAGTTTTGTAAATAATTAAGGGGCAGCGGCAATGGCAATGAAATATGAGTTAATGGATATGAGCAATGAACATGCGGTCATCAAGGTGATTGGCGTCGGCGGCGGCGGTGGCAATGCGGTTAGCCACATGGTCGGCAGTCTTGTGGAGGGTGTTGAGTTTATCTGTGCAAATACCGATGCGCAGGCATTAAGAAAGTTGAATATTGATACGATTATCCAGTTAGGCGTTGAATTAACCAAGGGTCTGGGCGCAGGCACCAATCCGGAAGTTGGAAGAATGGCCGCGGACGAAAACAAAGAGCGTATCAGAGAAGTTTTACAGGGCGCCGACATGGTTTTCCTGACCGCAGGCATGGGCGGCGGCACCGGTACCGGTGCGATTCCTGTGATTGCCGAAATTGCCAGAAGCATGGGCATTTTGACGGTTGCCGTGGTGACTAAGCCGTTTTCATTTGAAGGCAAAAAGAAATTGGCAACGGCGGAGCTGGGTATAGCGGAACTGGAAAGGTTTGTTGATTCATTGATCATCATTCCGAACCAAAAATTATTGCCGGTATTGGGTAACGATGTATCGCTGGTCAATGCATTTAAAGCGGCTAACGATGTGTTATTGGATGCTGTGCAAGGCATTACCGAGCTGATCGTTCATCCCGGCATGATTAACGTCGATTTCGCCGATGTCAGAACGGTCATGTCCGGCATGGGCGCGGCGATTATGGGCACAGGGGCGGCAAAAGGAGAATATCGGGCGCGCGAAGCGGCTGAGAAAGCCATTGCCTGTCCATTGCTGGAGGACATTAATTTACAAGGCGCGCGCGGCATTTTGGTGAATATTTCCGCCGCCGATATGGGCATTGCCGAGTTCGACGAGGTCGGTAATATTGTTCACGAATTCGCTTCGGAGGATGCTGTAATAAAAATCGGCATGTCGATTAATCCCGAGTTAGGCGACGAGATTAAAGTGACTGTTGTCGCGACCGGCATGGGATTACCGTCCAAGGTGGTTAAGCTTGCGCCGAAAGCGACTGCCGGCTACGTTAATCAAAATGTGGCCGGTGAAGTCAGTTACGAAGGCCTGGATAAGCCCACGGTCATGCGTCAAAACAAAACCGAAGGCAGGGAAACCCGCTTTGGGGCTCAACCTAAAAAAGACATCGATTTAGATTATCTGGATATTCCGGCTTTTTTAAGACGTCAAGCTGACTAACGAGTGCGCTTAACAAGACAATCAGTCTCCATTTTGGAGGCTGATTGTGATAAAATTTTCGCTTTTTGCCCTCTTTACTTAGCGTTATTGATTTTATGATTAAACAACGAACTTTAAAAAACACAATCAGGGCAACAGGTGTAGGGCTACACACGGGGGATAAAGTCTATTTAACTTTACGCCCGGCCGAAGCGAATACGGGCATCCGGTTTCGCAGAGTCGATCTGGAAAACCCGGTGACCATTGAGGCGACGCCGGAAAATGTTGGCGAAACGGTACTGTCGACAACACTGGTTGCGGGTGATGTGAAAATATCAACCATAGAACATTTGCTTTCGGCTTTTGCCGGATTAGGCATAGACAATGCGATTATCGATGTCAGCGCCGCAGAGGTCCCGATTATGGATGGCAGTGCCGGGCCTTTTGTGTTTCTGCTCCAGTCAGCCGGGGTTGAAGAACAGGACAGTCCGAAGCAGTATATTCGTATAAAACGTAGCATCAGGGTTGAAGACGGCGATAAATGGGCTGCTTTTGAGCCGTTTGAAGGATTCAAGGTCACTTTTACCATCGATTTCGAACACCCGGCTTTTGAAGAGCATGTCAAAACCGCGACCATGGATTTTTCATCGACTACCTTTGTTAAGGAAGTGAGTCGAGCCAGAACTTTCGGCTTCATGAAAGATATTGAGATGCTGCGGCAAAATAATCTGGCTTTGGGCGGAAGCCTTGATAATGCTATCGTGGTTGACGATGATAAAGTCATCAATGAAGACGGCCTGCGCTATGCTGATGAATTTGTTAAGCATAAAATTCTTGATGCGATAGGCGATTTATACCTTTTAGGGCATAGCTTGATTGGCGAATTTACCGGTTATAAATCGGGCCACGGTTTGAACAATAAATTGCTGCGCGCTTTATTAAACGATAAAGATGCCTGGGAAATGGTTACCTTTGACGATGAAGAAAACGCGCCGATTTCTTTCATGCGTTCTGCCGAATCCCCTAGACCTGCTGCATAAGGCGGTTGCGAGCGCCAAGCGCCTGGCTGACTTATCCGGCCGGGGCTTGATGCTTCGATAGTTTTGCCAGCGTTGTACTTAATCTCAGCAACGCCAGCTTCAATTGCTCATCCGAAACAGCGAGGCTGTGGTTATGGATGAACTCTATTTTTTCTGCCGAAGGAATGTTCGGCTTCCTGTTCGGAGACGCTGTCTGCAACGTTTCTACTCTAACTTTAATCTGCATAATCGAGACCGAACCCCGGGTTACCGGAGCGATAGCGGCGAGAATCGCACTGTTATAAAAGCGCAGTTGCGACGCCCAGGCCGCAGTATCGGTATAAACCAGCAGTTTCTTGCCATTAACAACACAGTGTATTGCATGCAGGGCTATCGTTGCCGGCAATACAGCGTGAATACGTTGTAGCACCTGTTTTTGCTGCTCAATTTGGCTGTAAAAATGAGCGATAGTGCGGTTTGGGAATGATAATGCCGCTTTAAAAGAAGTCGGTTTTTTGGCCATGAGTATTTGTCTGTCAATCAGCGTCGAAAAGTCTTCACCGAGTTATTGGTTTATCCAGAATAGTGGGATATAGTTAGTTTATGTAAGGGAATAGCAACCTTAGTGTAATAATCAACTCGTATCATATCCACAAACATCCAGAAAGATAAGGCCAGGGAGATAAAGTGAGACAGTTTATTCAGGGTATCGCAGAAAACAGCCATTATCAGGCAACGCATTTATTGCAGATTCTAAGACAGGTCCAATCGCAATATCATTATATACCGGAGGCAGCAATAGAACAGCTGTCCGGCTTGCTAAACATCCCCCGGACGCAAATCATCGGCGTCGTTGAATTCTACAGTTTCTTTCATCTGGTCCCCAGAGGGCAATATGAGCTGTTGATCAGCGATTCAATAACGGATCATATGCTGGGCAAGAAAGACGTGCTCGATTATCTGGCAAAGAAGTTGGATGTTGCCGTTGGCGAGGTCCGGGCAGATGGCGTGGTCAGCCTGGATAATACCTCATGTACCGGCATGTGCGATCAGGGGCCGGCCGGTTTGGTTAACGGCCTTGCCTTGACCCGCTTGGACCGGCCCGGAATTGATAAAATCGCAGAGCTGATTAATCAACAAAAACCCTTGGACGAATGGCCTGAGGAATTATTTCAGGTCGATGACAATATTTATAAATCCGGCTTACTGCTGAATCAACAGATTGAACAAGGCTCGGCGCTTAGATCGGCTTTTAAACGAGGCCTCAGGGAAACGCTGAAAGAAATTGACTACTCGGGGTTGCGAGGTCGGGGCGGCGCCGGATTTAAAACGGCGATCAAGTGGCAATTTTGTTCGGAAGAGCGGCAGGCTGAGCGCTACGTGGTTTGCAATGCCGATGAGGGCGAGCCCGGCACGTTTAAGGACAGGGTGTTGCTAAACGCTTATGCGGATCAGGTTTTTGAAGGCATGACGGTGTGCGCCGCGATTATCGGAGCCAAACAGGGCTTTTTGTATTTGCGCGGCGAGTATTTACATCTTTACGACAAGCTGCAACGTATTTTGGAGCAACGTCGTCAGAACAGATTGCTAGGCAACAATATTATGGACACAGGCCTGGATTTCGATATTGAAATCTGCTTGGGCGCGGGTGCTTATATTTGCGGTGAAGAATCGGCGTTGATCGAGTCGCTGGAAGGCAAAGCCGGTATTCCGCGTAATCGCCCGCCTTATCCCGTCACTCAGGGCTATTTGGGTAAACCGACCGTAGTCAATAACGTGGAAACGTTTCTGGCGGCGGCAAGCATTGCGGTCAACGGCGGCGACTGGTTTGCCAGCATCGGCACCGAAAAATCTAAAGGCACGAAGATACTCAGCATCAGCGGCGATTGTGATCGTCCCGGCATCTATGAATATCCTTTCGGCACAACCGTCCAAACTATTTTAAACGACTGCGGAGCAGGCGATGTGCTGGGCATTCAGGTCGGCGGCCCGTCGGGAACCTTTATTTCCAATCAGGAGTTCGATCGCAAACTGGCCTTTGAAGATTTGGCCACCGGCGGATCATTCATTATTTTCAACTCCAGTCGTAACATTCTCGACATGGTTCATAACTTCACGCATTTTTTCGCGCATGAAAGCTGCGGATTTTGTACGCCTTGCCGGGTAGGCACTTCGTTACTGCAAAAACAGATCGACAAGATAGTCGAAGGTCACGGTTCTGCGGGTGACGTGGTAGCGCTTGAAGAATTGTGTCAGCTGGTCAAAAACTATAGTCATTGCGGTCTCGGTCAAACGGCTGCGAATCCGATATTAACAACACTGGAGCGCTACCCTGATTTGTACCAAAGCCGGTTAAAAGAAATCAGTTATGAACCGGGGTTCGATTTGGACGGCGCGCTGGAAACGGCGCGGCGCATGGCGAAGCGGGATGATGCCGGCGCGCATTTGGTTCAGACTCAGATGGAGAGCGAACATGAGTAAGACGATTACCATCGACGGAAATGTCATTCCTTTCGAAGACGGACAGACCATTATGGACGCCGCGATGGCGGCCGGGTTCTATATACCGCACTTATGCCATCAGCCGGAATTTACCCCGCACGGCAGTTGCAAGCTGTGTACGGTACAAGTAAACGGGCGCAACTGTTCGGCTTGCACCTATCCGGCAATGGACGGTCAGGAGGTGCTGAGTGAGACCCAGGAGCTGATCGACGACCGGAAAAAAATTACCCAGATGCTGTTTGTGGAAGGCAATCATCTGTGCCCTGGCTGCGAAAAAACCGGTAACTGCCAGCTGCAAGCTGTCGCCTATCATTTGAATATGCTCGATAACCATTTCCCGTTGTTTTACCCGGAGCGGGAAGTGGACGCCTCTCACCCCGAGGTGATGATCGACCATAACCGCTGCATTTTTTGCACGCTGTGTGTCCGCGCCAGCCACGAAAAAGACGGCAAGGACGTGTTTGCGATCAGCGGGCGAGGCATCCATAAGCATTTAATCTTTAATGCTGAAAGCGGGTTACTGAAAGATACTGATTTAGAAGCGACGGATCAGGCTGCGCACATTTGCCCTACCGGCGCGATTCTGATTAAGCGCACCGGTTATCAGGTGCCGATTGGCGAACGTATGTACGATCATAAACAAATCGATCAAGTAAGTTTAGAAACGGAGCATCCTAAACATGGCGAATAAAATTAGAGTAGCGACAACATCGCTGGCGGGTTGCTTCGGTTGTCACATGTCTTTTTTAGATATAGACGAGCGGATGCTGCAACTGGTTGAAGTTGTCGAGTTCGACCGCTCGCCGATTACCGATATAGAACACTGCACGAACTGCGACATAGGTCTGATTGAAGGCGGCGTATGCAATTCCGAAAACGTGCATGTCTTACGGGAATTTCGTAATAACTGCAAAATTCTGGTTGCGGTTGGGGCCTGCGCAATTAACGGCGGACTGCCCGCCATGCGCAATCATATTCCGCTCGAAGAATGTCTGAATGAGGCCTATTTGGACGGTATTGGCGTGGAAAATCCGCAGATTCCCAGCGATATAGAATTACCGTTGCTGTTGCATCAGGTACACCCGATACATGAAATCGTCAAAATCGATTATTACCTGCCCGGCTGTCCGCCATCAGCGGACGTGTTCTGGAAATTCCTGACCGATTTGATTGAAGGGCGCGAACCAGTCTTGCCTTATGAGTTGGTTCATTACGATTGAACGATTTTGATAGCGAGAACCGGCGTTTCCGGCAAATACCGTTCGGATTCGCCGGAAACGCCACCGCGCGCTACTCGCCTGGAGGGTCTTACGGCTTACCAGGCCGTGTTTCCATAAAGCCAGCATCTATACAAATACGAGAAAAATCATGTACGAACATTTAGAAACAGCTGAAAACCGGGACAGTTTAAAACGCGTTGTCGTCGATCCGGTCTCGCGCGTTGAAGGACACGGCAAAGTTACTTTACTGCTGGACGAAAATAACAAAGTCCAGCAAGCCAGGTTGCATATCGTTGAGTTTCGCGGCTTTGAGCGATTCATTCAAGGCCGCCCCTATTGGGAACTGCCGGTTTTGGTGCAGCGTTTGTGCGGCATCTGCCCGGTCAGTCATCATTTAGCCGCCGCCAAAGCCATAGACCAATTGGTCGGCATTGATCCTGCTTACCTGCCCGTCTCAGCGGACAAATTAAGACGCTTGCTGCATTTCGGGCAAGTGCTGCAATCCCACGCCCTGCATTTCTTTCATCTATCCAGCCCGGATTTATTGTTCGGTTTTGAAAGCGACATCAGCAAGCGCTCGATTGTTGCAGTATTGAGCGAATATCCCGAAATCGGCGTACAGGGCGTAAAACTGCGCAAATACGGACAGGAAGTGATTCGCATGGTGTCGGGCAAACGTATTCACGGCACCGGTGCGATTGCCGGGGGCATGAATAAATCGCTGACTAAAGCCGAACGCGACTACCTGCTCGAAGACATCGACCAGATGATAACCTGGGCGGAAGGTTCGGTCGCGTTGATAAAAAAAGTGCATTGCTCAAACCTGCCTTATTACGATGATTTTGCCACGATACGCAGCAATTATCTGGGCCTGACTAAGCCTGATGGTGCGCTGGAGCTTTATCATGGCGGCATCCGCGTCAAGAATGAGCACGGCGAAACCATTATGGATCATATCGATTATTGCAAATATAACGATTATATCCACGAAGAAGTCCGCTCCTGGACCTACATGAAATTTCCGTACCTGCTGTCGCTGGGGCAGGAACAAGGCTGGTACCGGGTCGGACCCTTGGCGCGGGTCAATAACTGCGACTATATCGACACGCCGTTGGCGGAAGCCGCCCGCGTCGAGTTTAAAGCGCACAGCGGCGAAGCGATGGTGCATAGCACCTTGGCATTTCACTGGACGCGGCTGATTGAAGTTCTGCATTGCGCCGAAAGCATTAAGGTGTTGTTGAATGACCCGGACATCATGGGCTCTGATCTGGTCGCGCAAGGCGAAAAGCGTTATGAAGGCGTGGGTGTGATTGAAGCGCCGCGCGGCACCTTGTTCCATCATTATCAAGTCGACGAAAACGACATTGTCACCAAAGCTAACCTGATCGTCTCGACCACCAGCAACAATATGGCGATGAACGAATCGGTGCGGCAAGTGGCGGCGGAATACTTGTCCGGCCGGGAACTGACCGAACCGTTGTTGAATAACCTCGAAGTGGCGATTCGGGCTTACGATCCCTGTTTGTCCTGCGCGACCCATGCTGTCGGTAAAATGCCGCTGCAACTTGAGCTGATCGATGCCGAAGGCAAACTGATCGATAAGTTGGTTAAACACAGCGACGGACAAATCGAGCGGGATAATGCCTAAACCTGTATTGCTGTTCGGCTACGGTAATCTCAGCCGCGGCGACGATGCGCTGGGGCCGTTGCTGCTGGAATATGCCGAAAGCCATTGCGGTTTGGACGAGGTTGAAGTCTTGACCGACTTCCAGCTGCAAATCGAACATGCGCTGGATCTCGAAAGCCGGCGCTTGGTGTTGTTTGTCGATGCCTCGGTAGCCTGTGTCGACGCGTTTGATTTTACCGTGCTGGAACCCGCCAGGGATAAAAGCTACACAACTCACGCGATGAGTCCGGCAGCGGTTTTAGATGTGTATCAATCGATAAAAAAGCAAACGCCGCCGCCGTGTTTTCTGTTGAGCATCAAAGCCGAGCAATTTGAACTGGGCGATGGGTTGAGCGTAAATGCCGAAACTAATTTAGTTGAAGCGTGCTCATTTGCAGGGCGGTTATTAAGCAATCCCGACCTTGGTTTCTGGCTGAAACAGGTGAATGCAGTATGATGGCGGATTCATGCCCGCACGAAGGGTACATGTCATACGAACGAATGATTGATTGAATATAGGGGCTTTTTGCTGAGATCGATGGGTGGCTGGTGAGCAATTTTACTGCAAGATGCCTAATTATTAAGATCGTAGGGGCGAATTGCATCCGCCCCGAAAAGAGAGTCAGAGTAAAATATTATTTTCTTTCCTTGAGCAAATCCCTGATTTCGGTCAATAGCAGTTCTTCTCTGGATGGTTCTGTCGGTGCAGCAGGAACTGCGGCTTCTTTTTTCTTAAGACTGTTGATGAACTTCACCGCCATAAAAATAACAAAGGCGATAATCGTGAAATCGACCATAGCCTGAATGAAATTGCCATAATTAAGCGTCACAGCAGGCGCGTTTCCAACTGCTTCTTTTAGGGTGAATGCCAGCTTGGTAAAATCTACGCCACCGATTAATACGCCAATCGGCGGCATGAATACGTCGGCAACAAGGGATGAAATAATTTTGCCGAAAGCGGCGCCGATTATGATGCCCACGGCCATGTCAATAGCGTTGCCCTTGATGGCGAATTCTTTAAATTCTTGTAACATGCTCATAATCGGTACCCTTCATTTTTTGGGTGTATGAACGAGGTGGCGCTTTGCTCGCCCCTGGCAGAAAGCTTAGGGCAAGTGGGCGGATGGACGATTTCGGGTTGAAACCCCAGTGTTTTCTCCTTCCTGATACATTTACTTTTTATGTTCCTGTATCTTTTGGTGGCGATGCTCCATCATTTGAGCATGATGTGCCTTCATAAGCTCTAGTTGCTGTTTTTTTAACGCTTCTTTTTTAGTGGCATCTTTTTCCGACAAAATCTGATTTGACAGGTCATGCATCTGTAGCATGTGTTCCTGCATGGAGCGCATATGTTCATTTTTTTGTTCTTCAGACTGGCAACACTGCATGTCCATGCCTCCCATGCCCTGATGCGCGCCCATTTCTTTCATTGGCTCGTCGGCTTTTTGCGGTTCAGCCGCGGAACTGACCATGCTGATGGGTAACAACAAGAGTAGGACGGCGGTTGATTTATATAAATGTTTCATCGGAAATACCTTTTGGCGTTGGGTGGATGGGGAGTCAATTGTATGTAAAATCAGAATCCTGAAGAAGTAAAAAGTTTGTTAGGGGCGGACGTATAAACAACACCGGTCATTTTAGATTTATTTAACGGTATTTCAATAAGTTAAAACACCTAGAAAAGTGGTTTCAATAGGGTTTTATGACTGAGCAATGTTCATTTTTTTACAAGAAAGCGCTTTGCCAAAATCCATCATAGCCAGTGAATCAAGCTGAAAAACAGTGAGGTGTCATCGCGGTCAAAATCGTGTTGCACCCTAAAGCTGGATTCAATGTTGTCGATGCGTTTGTGATAGCCCAACAGGCCGCTGACGCCGTTTTGCCCCGGATTCGGGCTGGTTATGCCGACTCCCACAAACAGGGCGCTGACCAGGCTGTCAGTGCCGAGCAATTGGCCGGGATAAAGGGCCGTTTCCAGCGTCTCTTCACGGATGCTGTTAGGCAGGGTTTTATGAATAAAGCGGAAATTGACAAAATCGCCGACCTCCCACGCGGTAAGGCGACGGTTGAAATTGGGATTCAGGAAGCCCAGCGGATTGGCAAACTCCACACCGGTCGGCCCCATGGCGCGGCCCAGCCGGGCTTCATGTCCCAAAAAACCTTTGCGAAACCCCAGGCTGCCGGTTACCATCATATCTTTGGAACCGTTAATTTTGCCAATCGTGTTATCGACATAAAATATCTCGATTGCCGGGCGCAGTTCATGCACTCCCCGGTCGGGCGCAACATAACCCACGGTGCTGCGCCATTGTTCGCCATCGCTGCCCCAGCTCGCCATCAATTGCTTGTTGTACAGGGCAAGGTAGCCGCCGGGGGAATCTTGTCCTTGAAAGCTCTGCCATTGCGTGGACGCAATATATTTAATGGACTGCCATTCGTTCCGGTAAGAAATTTTGGCGAATTTAATGTCTTGATTGCTGAGATTCCTATCGACAAATCCGCCGCCAAAGCCCAAGCCGGACGGTAAGCGGTATTCGCCTTGTACCTCGGTTTGTTTGCTATCGCCCTGTAGAACTTCCTGTGCGCCCAGAATTAAATCGCCGAGTTCGGGGCGGGTCAGCAAGGGGCGAGCAAAGCCGCCGAAGTAGTTAATGTCCTGCCCGCCTGTTTCGGATATCTGTACTCCGTGACCGCCTTTAAAAATCGGCGTCCATAAGATACTGTTGACCTGAAAATCGCCGTTATCCTTGCGGTCGTAGAAAGCGTCAAGCTTGCCGCCTTTGAAGTAGGGAGAATCGGCGACGCCTGCGTAAAGGCAAGGCGGAACGGCGGACAACAAGACAAAAAATAGGATATTGAGCGGCACGGCAAGGTTTTTCCTTGTGCTGATAGAATAAAGTTAGGCGTCTGCAGGTCTTATCCGGACAAGACATTCGCCCTTTGAATTGTGCTTGGCTATCCTGCTACACGCCATTCATGGCGTTATGCAATGGCGAACTTTGCGTCTCTCCCGTCAACAGTTGCAGTTTGAAGGTGTCCGCAGGAACCGGTCGGCCGAATAAATATCCCTGGAATTTCAGGCAGCCGTAGCGTGTCAGAAGCTCGCGTTGAATCTCCGTTTCCACTCCTTCGGCAATGACGTTAATATCAAGGTTTTTTCCCAGTGACAGAATGGTCCGGATAATAGCGGAGTCATGGTTGTTAAAAGCCATGTTTTTGACGAAGGATTGGTCTATCTTTAATTGCTCCAAAGGTAGTTTTTGCAGATAAGACAGCGAGGAATAACCGGTGCCGAAATCATCCATGGAGAAATTGACGCCTAAATCCCTGACTGCGTGCATTTTAGCAATCGTGTCTTCGACGTTATCCAGAATCACCGATTCGGTAATTTCCAATTTGAGCAAAGCGGGGTTGGCACCGGTTTCCGTTAACATAGCGCATATTTGCTCAACAAAATCAGCCTGACTAAGCTGTCGGCTGCTGATATTTACCGCCAATTTCAGCTCGCGGGTTTCAGGATATTTTGCCCAGTCAACCAAGGTCTCGCAGCCTTGCTTCAATATCCAATATCCGATAGGTAGAATTAGTCCGGTTTCTTCGGCGAGCGGAATAAATTCGGCGGGAGAAATCATGCCGCGCTCGGCCTGATGCCAGCGAATCAGCGCTTCCGCACCCACCGGCTGAGCCGATGCATCGACCTGTACCTGGTAATGCAAGCTCAATTCGTTACGATCCAAGGCATTGCGCAAATCGGTTTCTAAAGAGGCCCGTAGATTTAAAGCTTCCTGCATTTCAGGAACAAAAGCGCGTATCACATTTCTCCCGGCCTGCTTGGCCTGGTACATGGCCAGATCGGCGCGTTTAAGCAGTTCTTCGCTGCTGGTTTGGTGGCCTAAAAACAACACAAAACCAATGCTGCCGGTGGAATAATGTTCGACAAAAGGATGTAGATTATTGTCGATATTACTTTTCAACAGGTAGAATTCAGCCAGATTACTGCGAATTTTTTCGGCAACGGTGTGGGCCTGAACGGCCGCCTCAATCTCCTGTTCGTCGAGGCACTCCAACATGACCACAAACTCATCGCCGCCTAGTCTGGCCACCGTATCGACATCGCGCACGCAACTTTGCAAACGCCGCCCCACCTCAATCAGCAATTGATCGCCGCGATCATGGCCCAGTGTATCGTTAAGCGTTTTGAAGTTGTCGAGATCGAGAAACATCAACGCGCCGTGAGTCTTGTTGCGGTTGCTGGCGTTAAGCGCCAGATTGAGTCGGTCGAACAGTAAAGTGCGGTTGGGGAGTTTGGTCAGGGAGTCGTAGTAAGCCAGATCCTTGATGCGCTCTTCATCGGCTTTGCGCTGACTAATGTCGGTGAAGGTGCCGACATAGTTGGTAACCTGGCCTTCCGGATTGGTGATGGCGGTTATGCACAGCCATTCCGGATAGATGACGCCGTTTTTTCTTTTATTCCAGATTTCGCCTTGCCAGTATTTATCGCGATTGATGCTTGCCCACATGGACGCATAGAATTCGCTGTCCTGGCGGCCGGATTTGAGGATGCCGGCGGGTTTGCCGATAATCTCATCGGCACTGTAACCGGTTAGCTCGGTAAACGACTTGTTGACGCGCAAGATAATGTTGTCGGCATCGGTAACGAGTATGCCTTCCTGAGATTCGAACGCTGCGGCGGCAATGCGTAGTTCATGCTCGGCTTTGAGTCGCAGCTTTTCGCGGTCGAAATTATCCAGCGCGTAGGAAAGGTCGTCGGTCAGTCCGCGCATCAGGTCAATCAGGTCGGGGGTGAAATAGTCCTGTTCAGCCGAGTAGACGGCAATTGCTCCGATGCAGCGGCCGCCACGCATCAGCGGGAATGCCGCCGATGCGTTAATGTTTTCCGCTGCGGCCATCGGTTGCCATGGCAGGGTGCTGGGTTCATTGAGAAAGTTGTTGAAAATTTTCGGTGTGCCTTCCCGGATTGCGGTTCCCATCGGGCCGCGCCCCTCCGGCAATGACTCATCCACCGAGACCTTGATATTCCTGAGCAGGGAAGAGTCGGGGTGGCTGGCGGCTATGGTGCGCACCCAGCCATCCGGTTCATGCATGCCCACCCAAACCAGCTTAAAAGCAACGTGATTGACGATAATCCGGCATACCTGGGTCAATAACTTAACCTCGTCCGACTCGCGCACAATAATATCGGCGCTTTCAGTCCATGCTGCGTACAAATGGTTGATTCGCTCTCGCTGCCGTTCGGAATTGGACAGGGTATCCAGCATTTGATTAAAACTGTGCGCCAGTATGCCGACCTCATCCTTGCCCGAGATATGCGCTCGCACGTCAAGGCTGCCCTTCTCGACTTCGGCGGCTACCCGCATCAGGTGATGCAATCTTCTGGTAAGCCGCCGTGCCAGAAGTATTGCCGCGGTCACAACGGTCAGCGTCGCGAACGCTATAAAGTTTACGCCCATGAGCACAACGGAGCGAAGGTTGGCATTGACCCCGTTCATGGACATTTCTATCCGCGCCCATCCGACATGGCGCTGTCCTGCCATTACCGGTGCGGCAATATCGATTTGCCGGTCATTGGCCAGCAATACTTGTGTTTTGGGCGGGGAACTTAATAATTTTTGATTTTGCTCATCGGTCACGAATAGCCCGGCCTCGTCAGACCGTGTGGAACTCAGCACTTCGCCGCGCAACGATAAGATATAAGCGCGCTCAAGATCAGGTAGGCCGACAAAACCCTGTAGCACTTCTTTTAATCCTGCAATATCGTTAGCTAGCACCCATGATGTACTGCTGCCGGCCAACGACGAGGTCAGCGATTTACTCTGCTGCATGGCGGCGCTATAAAGAAAATTACGCTGCCGCTCGAATAACAGGCTTGCAAGTCCTATCATCATGATCAGTGCCACGCCGCCAAATGACCACGCCAATTGATGCCGAATGGAGCGGTTAAAAAAAGTCCGTTGCGTTTTACTTCGATTACGATCAGTTGTCATTATGTCCCTTTACTCTAAAGGCCGTACTGTTTTGATAAAGGTTGCAATAAAGGCCTCCACCGGTGCATAACTGTAATCATTAGCCGGTTCAAAACGGGTAACAGGAATCCGTGCCAACATCGCCCGGCCTTGCTCATGGTCGCCAAGAGCGAACAGCAGAGCGGCAAATTTGTCTGCCACCGTTGCCGGTATGTCTTTACGCACTACCCAGCCGTTGTTTTGCAAGGATTCGGTTTGCCATTTGACTTCGAGCTGAGCGGCTAATTGGGGATTCTCCTTACTGAATGTTTTCCACGGCACCGGCCAGGTTGCTCCGGCCGCGACATGGCCGCGCAAGACGTTGATGATGGACGATTCCTGCGAACCGACATAGCGGTTTTCGATATCGCGGTTAATATCGATGCCGTGGGTATGCAGATAATATTGGGGCATCATGGTCGCCGCCAGCGCAGTCTTCGCAGGGTAGGATACGGCTTTGCCCTTGAGGTCGGCGACGCTGTGAATGCCGCTGTCGCGACGTACCAGAATGATGCCGCGAAAATCATCGTCATCGGCCATCTTGCCGAACACGCGATAGCCATGCTTAAGCGAGTTAACGGTTTGATAAGGATTGGGCATGGCGAAATCAAAGTGTCCGCTGTAAAGTTTCCGGTCGAATTCTTCATAATTGCGCGACGCTTCAAGGGTAAAACCCGCTTCAGGCATGTTTGCGTTAAGAAAATCGACGATGGGACCGTAAACTTCAAATAGCCGTTTCGGATTATGCAATGGATGGATGCCTATTATATATTTGGGAGCTTTGGATTTGCTTTGCGTACTGAAACTGGGTTCGTAAATATCATCGGACTGCTTGTTCCAGCCCGCGAGTAGGGGCAAATCCAATAATGATTTCCACCATTTAATAATGACGGATTCTTGATTTTGTTCGGAAGCTTGTTCTGATATTTGTGTAGTCTTGGCTTTGTCCGGTACCGATTCCAAGGGGGAGACGTCGGCAGACACAGTGAAGTTAAAGAGCAACAGCAGCGTTATGAGACTATATCGGCGTAAAATTTCAGTCATTATAAGGTCGAAGCTCTGCGGCAGCGGTCATCGAGTTACGCTACGTTAACCTGCAAAATAGGTATTATTACGTAGGCTAGGTGAATGGCATGATACTCGGAATGCATAAGTTTTGGAATTTTTTTGAACCGTCCTTTACCATGTAAATCTTGGCTTTATCCTGACAATAAGCAAATCCTGATTGTCATAAAAGGGTAATATGTAGTTTGCTAAAATGTTCCATTTATTCTTATCCCAATTTAATTATGCCCAATTTAAATATTCTCGTTGTTGAAGATGAAGACGCTATCCGGGAGATGTTGATGATGGTGCTTGAGCAGGCCGGCTTTAGGTCGATTGCATCCGCGGATGCTGAAGATGCGCAAAAAGCCCTTGATGAGGCCTTGCCGGACTTGATTCTGCTGGACTGGATGTTGCCGGGCGTCAGCGGCGTCGAATGGGCAAGGCGTTTAAAGAAAGATCCGATGTATCGAGAGCTGCCTATTATTCTGCTGACGGCTCGAGGCGAGGAAGAGGATAAGGTTCGAGGCCTTGAGATCGGCGCTGACGATTATATGACCAAGCCGTTTTCACCCAAAGAATTAGTGGCGCGCATCCGCGCCGTTTTACGTCGAAGCGGAAAAATAAACGACCTGGCGCAGATCACCTTGGGCGACTTGGTGCTGGATACCGAGCAGCACCGGCTCAGCATCGGCGATAAACAACTGGAAGTCAGCCCGACCGAGTTTCGCTTAATGCTGTTTTTTATGACTCATCCGGATAAAGTATTCAATCGCACCCAATTACTGGATCAGGTCTGGGGGCGTAGCGTATACATTGAAGAACGCACCGTCGACGTGCATATACGCAGGTTGCGAAAAATTCTGGGCGAACACGGACGGGAGGATTTGGTTCAAACCGTGCGCGGTTTCGGTTATCGGTTTTCAGTAACGGATTCGTCAAGCGCGCCTGCATCGCTGTCGTCGTAATCAATATGGATGTTTGGCAAAAAGAACTCATTAGCGCAGTGCTGCTGTTTTTAGCAGTGTCGATAATAGGAGGCATGACCGGGCTTTTTATGCCCCTGGCGCTGTTGCTGACGCTGGGCATTTTAATGCGTCAGCTCTTCCAGATTAGCCGGTTTGAAAAATGGATACGTAGCGGCGGCGGCGCTAAATACCCCAAGACCAGCGGCATCTGGGAAGAAATTTATTACCACGTATACCGCATCAAAAAGAACGAAAAAAAACGCAAAAAGAAACTGGGTAAAATGGTCGACCAGTTTCGCCAGTCCACCGAAGCGCTACCGGATGCCGCCGTTGTTTTGGGCGCCAATGACGAAATTGAATGGGCGAATAAAGCGGCCAGAGAAGTGTTCGGCTTACAGCAATCGGACAAAGGCCAGCGAATTCCCAACCTGATCCGTTTTCCTGAGTTCATCCGCTACCTTAAATCCGAAAATTATAACGAACCGGTTATATTGCCTTCACCGGTAAACCATCGCATAACCCTGGCGGTGCGGATTATCACTTATGGTGCAGGCTTGCGCCTGTTACTGGCTCAGGACGTTACCGAGCTGAAAAAGATGGAAAGGATGCGCAAGGATTTTGTCGCCAATGTATCGCATGAACTTAGAACGCCTTTGACCGTATTAAAAGGTTACCTGGAGACCTTGCAGGACATGGATGACGGAGAGTCGCCGTTGTTGACCGCCTCGTTTCAGCAAATGCAGGGACAGACTGAGCGTATGCAGCATCTGGTCGATGATCTGCTGTTGCTGACACGACTGGAAACCCGGCAGAAGAAAACCGAGTGCGTAAATATCCCGGCTTTATTAATCCAGATTTGCAAGGAAGCGGAGCGGTTGCACGGCAACGATTGTGCCCGGATCGAATTAACCCTGGAAACGGATAAACACATCGCCGGCGAAGAGCAGGAGTTGCGCAGCGCTTTCACCAATCTGCTAGGCAATGCGCTTAAATATTCGCCGGAAGATTCCGTAGTAAAAGTGCGCTGGCATCAAGCCAACGACAGCATCGTGCTGGATGTTGAGGATCAGGGCGAAGGTATTGCGGCGACCGATATTCCCCGCGTGACAGAACGCTTTTACCGGTCTGAAGTCAAGCGTGTTAAGAAGGTGGGCGGCACCGGGCTGGGTTTGGCTATCGTCAAGCATGTGCTGATGCGGCATGACGCCAAGTTGAGCATAGTCAGCGAGTTGGGCAAGGGCAGTTGCTTTGGCTGTTATTTTCCGATTAATCGGGTTTGCAATTAGGCAAGCGGCGCATGCGGCGAATTGAGTAGCCAATCCGGGTGGCTCTGACTCAGTTGGTCAAGGGTTGAGTCGTCCAGGTTCAATCCGCGATCTCCGGTTCGCAGCACGCTTGATCGATGCCGGGGCGTGCGTCATTTAGCCGGATAAATAGGCTATTTACTTTGATGATGGAAGAAGCTCCGTATGTTTAATCAGGATGGGAAGCCGCTTGGCGGCAGCGATACAACAATTGCGTCTTGTTAGCGGGATTATTGTTATGGGCTTTTCTTTGTTAAGCAAGCCGAAGGCGCGGACTTGGCATTTTAGTTTGCCCGAATTGTAAGGCGTGGAGAACTTGAGTGGGTTTTAATTTTGAACCATGAACAACATGAAAGGCATGATCATGCTCTATGGCAATTGCCTAAATTAATTATGCAGGTTCATTAGGCATTCTCTTGACAGTGGCGTACTCGGTATCTTATTTTGAGTTCGCCTAAGTTTTGTTGTTAGGCATTTGCTCTCTCATATCAATAACTAACAATTGGAGTTCCCACCGTGCGTATATTTTTTAAAAGCAGTTACGCGTATCTTGCATTGGCTTTAATTGCAGGCTGCGCCAATATTTCTCCGTCTACTCAGGACAATCTTGCCGTCGGCATAGACGGCCAGGCCTGTGTCGGCGCTATTATGACTCCGCCGGTCGGGCTTGTTGAGGCCAACGATGCGACATTATTGCAAGCGGCACAAGGTCCGTCGGGACAAGGCAAGCTCTGCACCGGCAAAGTATTTGTCGCCGAAAAGCCGGTGACTGTGTATCGCGTTTGGGACAGCTCGCGTCCTTACACGGTTTACGGGAGCTGGTGGTCGCTTTCCGACCCTAAGGGGCCCAGGGATGATTACCGCAAGGAAGAAGACATCTGCCCCGAATGGAGCGCATTGGACCGCATGAGCGCCTGTACGATAAAAGTGGGGACTCAAGTCGTGATAGGGCCGGGACAAAGCGTCAAATGCAACGGCGATCTCAGCTATCCTCCGTCGGCGGCGAATCAGGTTTACATTCCAAACGACAGTAAAAACAACCAGGTTTTTGTCGAAAATTGCACCGCAGCAGCCGAATGGCCTAAGCCACAGCCAATAGCTTCACAAAACTGAGCACCTTAGCTTTTTTACGCCGGTTTCCACGTTCCGGAGACTGTGAAAGTATTCGTTTTAAAACAAAATCAAAGAATTCACCACGAAGGCACGAACGGCTGCATGGGCTATTTGCTCCTGCAATAACGGCATTCCCCGGTTCCCTGTGGGTTATGCAGGAGGTAGAGCAAGAGCCGAGGATGCGAAGTTTTCAATGCATCGAATTAAAAGCAATGGTTTTTTCTCTGCGCCCTTCGTGCCTTCGTGGTGAACATGCTTTTATACTGATTTGGATAATACTTTTACAAGCTTCGGCACTCAATCCGTGTTCCATTTTTCTATGCGCTAAATGGTTTTATGCCTTAGGAATGCGTACGAAATAATGTGGGCAAGTTGCTAATAGCCTGCACTCGTGCTAACAATATTTCATGCACACTCCTTAGCTTGAAGGGTAGGACGTCGTTATGCTCAACGATTTGTTCTTTGCCCTCGCTCAGCCGGCTGCTTGAAAACAGTCGCACTACCCCCCATGTTAGCAGTAACTTAAAAACTCTTAATATGAGGCAAATATTATGCGTATGGACAAATTAACCAGCATGTTTCAAACGGCATTGGCCGATGCACAAAGCATGGCCTTGGGCAAAGACCATCAATTCATCGAACCGATTCATTTAATGTTGGCCTTGCTCGACCAGCAGGGCGGCAGCATCAGGCCGATGCTGACCCAAATGGGCATCAACACGCAGCTGCTGCGCACCGAGCTGGTTAGAGAGCTGGATCGTCTGGCAACGGTTAGCGGTTCCGGCGGCGACGTGCAAATCTCCAATGAATTATCAAGGCTGCTGAACTTAACCGACAAACTGGCGCAAAAGCGCAACGATAAATTCATCTCCAGCGAGCTGTTCTTGTTGGCGGCTTTTGAAGAAAAAGGCCTGCTTCAGGACCTGCTTAAAAAAGCCGGAGTCACCAAACAGGCGGTAGAAAAGGCTATTGATGTGATGCGCGGCGGCCAGCCGGTCGACGATGCCAATGCCGAAGAGCAGCGCCAGGCTTTAAAAAAATACACCATCAATCTGACCGAGCGTGCAGAACTTGGCAAGCTGGACCCGGTGATCGGGCGCGATGACGAGATACGCCGCACCATTCAGGTTTTACAGCGGCGCACCAAAAACAACCCGGTGCTGATCGGCGAACCGGGCGTGGGTAAGACCGCGATTGTCGAAGGTCTGGCGCAGCGCATCGTCAACGGCGAAGTGCCGGAAGGCATCAAGGGCAAGCAGGTGTTGGCGCTGGATATGGCCGCACTGATTGCCGGAGCCAAGTTTCGCGGCGAATTCGAGGAGCGTTTAAAAGCGGTATTAAACGATCTTGCCAAACAGGAAGGGCAGGTGATCTTGTTTATCGACGAACTGCATACCATGGTCGGCGCGGGCAAGGCCGAAGGCGCAATGGATGCGGGCAATATGCTAAAACCGGCCCTAGCGCGCGGCGAACTGCATTGCGTGGGCGCTACGACGCTGGACGAATACCGCAAATATGTCGAAAAAGACGCGGCCCTGGAGCGTCGTTTCCAAAAAGTGCTGGTCGATGAGCCGTCGGTCGAGGATACGGTGGCGATATTGCGCGGCCTGAAGGAGAAGTACGAGGTGCATCACGGCGTCGATATTACCGATCCGGCCATCATCGCGGCGGCCAACCTGTCCTATCGTTATATTGCCGATCGGCAGTTGCCGGACAAGGCCATCGACCTGATCGACGAAGCGGCCAGCCGTATCCGTATGGAAATCGACTCCAAGCCGGAAGAAATGGACAAATTGTACCGGCGTTTGATCCAGCTGAAAATCGAGCAGGTCGCGCTGAAGAAAGAATCCGATGCGGCGTCCAAAAAACGCCTGGAAATTCTGGAAGAGGAAATCGCCGATCTGGAAAAAGAATATTCCGACCTGGAAGAAATCTGGAAAGCGGAAAAAGCTTCGTTGCAGGGTTCTGCATCGATCAAGGAAAAACTGGAACAGGCTAAAACCGAACTGGATGCGGCCAGCCGCGCCGGTGATCTGGCGAAGATGTCCGAGTTGCAGTACGGTATTATTCCGGCACTGGAAAAGCAGCTGCATTCAGCCGCACCGGCCGAAGCCCAGAAAATGACCTTGTTGCGCAACAAGGTCACCGAAGAGGAAATCGCCGAAGTGGTGTCTAAATGGACCGGCATTCCGGTGTCGAAAATGATGGAAGGCGAGCGCGACAAGTTGTTGCATATGGAAGAGCAGCTCAGCAAACGGGTGGTCGGCCAGGAAGAAGCATTGAAAGCGGTCAGCAACGCGATCCGCCGTTCCAGAGCCGGGTTGTCCGACCCGAACCGTCCGAACGGTTCGTTCCTGTTTCTGGGGCCGACCGGCGTAGGCAAGACCGAGCTGTGCAAAGCGCTGGCCGAGTTCATGTTCGACACGTCCGATGCGATGGTGCGCATCGATATGTCCGAATTTATGGAAAAGCATTCGGTGGCGCGCCTGATTGGTGCGCCTCCGGGTTATGTCGGCTATGAAGAGGGCGGCTACCTGACCGAACTGGTCCGGCGCAAACCGTATTCGGTCATCTTGATGGACGAAATCGAAAAAGCCCATCCAGATGTGTTCAATATCCTGTTACAGGTATTGGACGACGGCCGCTTGACCGACGGGCAGGGCAGAACGGTCGATTTCAGGAACACGATCGTCGTGATGACCTCGAACCTGGGCTCGGATGTGATTCAATCGCTGTCCGGCGAAGCGCTGTATTCGGTCATGAAAACGGCGGTTATGGACATCGTCAGCACCAAGTTCCGCCCCGAATTCATCAACCGGATCGATGAAGCGGTGGTTTTCCATTCCTTGGGGCGCGGACAGATTAGGGCTATTTCCGGCATTCAAATCGATTACTTGCGTAAACGCTTGCAGGATCGCGAAATCGGCTTTGAAATTTCAGAAGAAGCGCTGGATTTATTGGGCGAGGCGGGATTCGATCCGGTTTACGGCGCAAGACCGATGAAACGGGCGATTCAGCAACAGCTTGAAAACCCGCTGGCTCAGCAGATATTGGCCGGTAATTTTGTCGCGGGGGATACCATTAAAGTCGATGTTGAGCATGAGACGTTGAGGTTTTTGAAAGGCTAATGCCTGATGCCTTGATGCGGCAAATAAATCCGCCACGTGGGATGGGTACGGTTGCATGGATGCAGCAATGTAGGATGGGTAGAGCGGTAGCGAAACCCATCAAATACAACCGACGATAATCATGACTGATTATCGTCGCTACCGTATTAATGGCGGTACCTATTTTTTCACGGTTAACTTGGCAGACCGTAACCGAGCATTATTGACAGAACGCATAGACACTTTGCGTGAGTCTTTTCGGGTTGTCAAAGAGGCTCATCCCTTCGAAATCGACGCCATCGTTATTATGCCCGAGCATCTCCACACAATATGGACGTTGCCGGACGACGATGATGATTTTAGCCAACGTTGGCGGCAAGTTAAATCGGCATTTTCCCGAGAAATAGCAAAAGAAGAGCCAATTTCAAAAAGTCGTCTTCGCAAACAGGAGCGCGGAATATGGCAACGACGGTTTTGGGAACATACAATCCGTGATGAGGAAGACTTTAAGCGGCATGTTGATTACATTCACTTCAATCCCGTGAAACACGGTTATGTGCAGAAAGTATCCGATTGGCCGCATTCATCTTTTCATCGGTATGTTTGCTTGGGCATTTTGCCGGAGGATTGGGCGGGGAGTGATGATGAGTTTGGAGTTGATCTGGAATAGGTGTTCTTTTAAGAAATGATGGGTTTCGCTACGCTCTACCCATCCTACGCGCTGGAATAGGTGTTCTTTTAAGGGATGATGGGTTTCGCTACCGCTCTACCCATCCTACGCGCTCATCAATCAGCCCCCCAATTAGCAAATGGATCAAAAATCACAATCATCGGCATCTCCGAGAAAGAGTGAGTTATCTCCAGTCGCGCGTAAGAGATCGCCTCTCCGTCGTTCCTTCGGATATATAGCGGACATGAATCTACGATTCCAACCAATTGACACGGATTCTGAGGGTTACCTAAATGGTTAATTTCATCAGACCAAGTGACGTCAATTGTCCTGCCATTGTGGTCGTAGGCAGATATGGAATCTAGGTAAGCTTTTCTTTTTGATTTATTGAAAAGGGTGCATTGAATGACGCATTCAGAATGTGCAAGCTCACGTAGATCCGGGTGAATCGGAATTCCGGCAATAATTCGTTCATCTGATTTGAGCTCGTCTTGGATCTTGCGCGAAAGCCCATAGCTCAAGAAGGCACAGACGCCAGAGAAAATCGCCGCCAGTGATGCAGCCAGCGTTGATATACTTTGTAACAATTCTGCGGCCATGTTGAATCTCCTGCGGGCAAACATGTTTTAGGTGGACGTAAAAATAAAATATCAGGTGTCCTAAGTTAGGCAACAAATAAAAAGATATTTTGTTTCAACAGGGTAAGATTAACATAAATTATACGGGCCTAAAATTTCACAGATGAAGACGGATGAATAAGCCTTCAATACTATACATTACAACCTGTAAATGGATACGCACCAAACATTATCCCATCCATCCCGAAGAGACTGATGCCAATTGAGCAAAACAGTTACACTAACATCAACCCCTGCAACACCTTAATCTCATCCCTGATCTTTGCTGCCTGCTCAAATTCAAGATTTTTCGCATGCTGGTACATCGCGTCTTCCAGTTGCTTCAGTTTCTTGCTGGCCTGTTTGGGCGTCATGGCCGCTTTGTAGTCGGCCGGGAATTCAGCTACCTTGTCCAGCAGCTTATTGGCGCTGGTCATGCCTGCGCCGGGTATCGAGACTTGCATAATATCGGTGACCGACTTGAAAATGGTCTTCGGCTCGATATGATGCTCGATATTGAACTGGTGCTGTTTCTCGCGGCGGCGCTCGGTTTCATCAATCGCCTGCTGCATCGATTTGGTAATTTTATCGCCGTACAAAATAGCCTTGCCGTTGACGTTTCTCGCCGCCCGGCCGATGGTTTGCACCAGCGACACGACCGAGCGCAGGAAGCCTTCCTTGTCGGCATCCAGTATCGCAACCAACGACACTTCGGGTATATCCAGCCCTTCGCGCAACAGGTTGATGCCGACCAGCACGTCGAACTGTCCCAGCCGCAAATCGCGGATGATCTCGACCCGTTCCACGGTATCGATGTCGGAATGCAGGTAACGCACCCGCACACCGTGTTCCATCAAATATTCGGTCAAATCTTCGGACATTCGTTTGGTCAGCGTAGTCACCAGCACTCGTTCTTTTACGACAACGCGCTTGTTGATTTCCGACAGCAAATCATCGACCTGGGTGGTGGCCGGACGCACTTCCACGACCGGATCTAGCAAGCCGGTCGGCCTGACCACCTGCTCGGCAAATACGCCGGAATGCTCTCGTTCGTAGGGCCCCGGCGTTGCCGATACATAAATCCGTTGCGGCGCTTTCAACTCAAATTCATCGAACATCAGCGGGCGGTTATCCAGCGCGGAAGGCAGCCTGAAGCCGTATTCGACCAGCGTTTCCTTGCGCGACCGGTCGCCCTTGTACATCGCGCCGATCTGCGGCACGGCGACGTGGCTTTCGTCGATAATCACCAAGGCGTTGTCGCGCAAGTAATCGAACATGGTCGGCGGCGACTCGCCAGCGCTTCTGCCGGACAGGTAGCGGGAATAGTTTTCGATGCCGGAGCAATAGCCGACTTCCAGAATCATCTCAATATCGAACAATGTCCGCTGCTCCAGCCGCTGTGCTTCGACCAGTTTATCCAGCGAGCGCAATTGCTCCAGACGCTCCTTGAGTTCCACCTTGATCGCTTCGACGGCTTCCAACAGCTGTTCTCGCGGCGTGACGTAATGGCTTTTCGGGTAAATCGTGTAACGTTGCAGCCGCCGGATGATTTCGCCGGTCAGCGGGTCGAATAACGACAGGCGCTCCACTTCGTCATCGAACAGCTCTATCCGTAATGCCTCGCTGTCAGACTCGGCCGGGAACACGTCGATCACCTCGCCGCGCACCCGGTAGGTCGCGCGGCGCAGGTCGATGTCGTTGCGGGTGTATTGCATTTCCGCCAGCCGCCGCAGGATGTCGCGCTGGTTGATCATGTCGCCCTTGACCAGATGCAGCACCATCTTGAAGTACGATTCCGGCTCGCCCAAGCCGTAAATGGCCGAAACCGTGGCGACGACGATGGTATCTTCCCGCTCGATTAAGGCCTTGGTCGCCGATAAGCGCATCTGTTCGATATGCTCGTTGATCGCCGCATCCTTGTCGATAAAGGTATCGGAGGCGGGGACATAAGCTTCCGGTTGGTAATAGTCGTAATACGAGACGAAATACTCGACGCTGTTTTCCGGGAAGAATTCCTTCATCTCGCCGTAGAGTTGCGCGGCCAGGGTTTTATTGGGCGCCATAATCATCGCCGGGCGCTGCACCTGATTGATCACATTGGCGATGGTGAAGGTTTTGCCGGAGCCGGTCACGCCCAGCAAAGTCTGATGCACTTCGCCGTCGCTCAAGCCCTCGACTAAGGCTTGTATCGCGGTAGGCTGGTCACCGGCAGGCTGGAAACGGCTGTGGATTTTAAACTTCTTTTTCACTTCGATTTCTCAATCAACATAACGACTTTAATTGTTTCCATGCCTTACGAGCCACATTATCACTGCGGGCCGTGGACCGAGGTAATTCACAAAAAACGGGTTAAAAACTTAAGAGATTATCACCACGAAGACACGAAGGACACGAAGTTTTATTTCTTCGTGTCCTTCGTGTCTTCGTGGTGAATAAAAAACTTTAACGCTGGATTGTTAGTAAGCCATTATACATAGGGTATAATCCCTCCATCTTTGACATTGATTTTACACGGGGAAACATGAGCATCAAACTTTCAAACAGAGTCCAGGCAGTTAAACCATCACCGACTTTGGCGATTACCGCCAGAGCCGCGCAAATGCGTGCTGCGGGCAAAGACATTATCGGCCTTGGCGCAGGCGAACCGGATTTCGATACCCCGGATCATATCAAAGCCGCGGCGGTTAAGGCGATTGAAAGCGGCCAGACCAAATACACCGCAGTCGATGGCATAGCCAGCCTGAAAAAAGCCATTATCGCCAAGTACAAGAACGATAACGGTCTTGATTATGAAGCCAAGCAGATTCTGGTTTCCTGCGGCGGCAAGCAAAGCTCATTCAACCTGACCCAGGCCCTGCTTAACGCAGGCGACGAAGTTATCATTCCTGCGCCGTTCTGGGTTTCCTATCCCGACATGGTGTTATTGGCCGACGGCGTACCGGTTATTATCGAAACTACGCAGGCACAAAATTTTAAAATAACGCCTGAACAATTGCGCGCTGCCATTACCGATAAAACGCGGTTGATCTTTATCAACAGCCCGTCCAACCCGTCCGGCGTTGCATATAACCTGGAGGAGCTTAAAGCGTTGGGCGACGTGCTGAAGGATTTCCCCAACATCATCATCGCCACCGATGATATGTACGAGCACATCCTGTGGAAGAAAGGCACGTTCGTTAATATTTTAAATGCGCATCCCGAACTTTATGACCGCACCGTGGTCATGAACGGCGTATCCAAAGCCTATTCAATGACCGGCTGGCGTATCGGTTATGCCGCAGGCCCTGCGGATTTGATCGAGGCAATGACCACTATCCAGTCGCAAAGCACATCGAACCCTACGTCAATTTCACAACACGCCGCCGAAGCCGCGTTAACCGGCGATCAAAGCTTTATCGACAACATGTGCATTGAGTTTAAAAAGCGTCACGATTATGTTGTAGCCGAACTAAACAGCATCGACGGCGTTGAATGCCTGGAAACCGACGGCACGTTTTACGTGTTCCCTAACGTGGAAAAGCTGATCGCCAGACTGGATAACATCAATGACGATCTTGATTTTTCCGAATATTTGATCGAAGAAGCAGGTGTAGCGTTAGTGCCGGGTTCCGCGTTCGGCACGCCAGGGCATATCCGAATTTCGATAGCCACCAGCATGGCGAATCTGCAAAACGCTATGGAGCGGATTAAAAAGGCGATTTAAATTTAAGTAGGGTACGCTCCGCGTACCTTTTCGAGTTTTTTGAAAATGGTACGCGTACGCACCCTACATGACTTGAGGTATCGAAAATGAAGTATACCGTTATTTTTCACCGTACCGAAGAAGGAATTAGCGTGTCGGTTCCAGGACTTCCAGGGTGTTGGTCTGAAGGCGATACCGATGAAGAAGCCTTGGAGAACATTCAGGATGCTATTCAAGAATATCTGGCTGCGGTGGCAGACATGAGCAGGGATCAGGAAACGCACGAAATTGAAATAGCGGCTTAGTCGTGTCGAAACTTCCAGGGGTTAACCATCTTGACGCAGTACGCGCCCTTGAAAAAGCCGGTTTTCGGATAGTCAGGCAAGGTAAACACATTGTCATGAGTAACGGGGAACGGCTGTTGACCATCCCGCGTCATAATCCCGTCAAGGCGTTCACTATGGGCGGTATTGTGAAAGATGCCGGTCTTTCGATTGAACAGTTTAAGGCATTGCTTTGAGGAGACTCAGGCCGGAGATTTAAACCATGAAGCTGAGCTACGATAAAGAAACCGATTCGTTGTACATTCACCTATCCACGCCGTCAGTGGATTCCGACGAAGTCGCTGATGGCGTAGTACTGGATTTTGACAGCAATGGCACACTGGTTGGGATTGATGTGCAACATGCCAGCGAGAAAACCGATATTCAATCCTTGCCAATGACGAGTAACAAAGCTAAAAAGCCACCCCAAAATCCTTACTCCAAGCAATGGGAAATAATTCGCAATTTATTGAATCTTCACAATCTGAAACAATCCGAAGAGTTACTTTTTGAGCGTATCGGCCTATCTTTTTTGTGTGTTGTATTGTTGTTTACGCCCGGTATGTTGATACGTTGGCTTGGTGGCTGTATTGGGCATAAAGAACGAAAACTTGGTATCGAGTTATATGTTTTGGGAAAGACTGTATTTTGCTTATTCGCACTGTTCTATGGACTCTGGTCTAGCTATTGGTATTTGTATGTAAGTGTCTATTTGTTAATTGATCTCTTCACTAATCTCATTGCGCTTGTTTTACTCAGAAATTTCTGGCAAACACCTTTTTCTTTTAACAGAACTCTGATTTGCCTTGGATTCAACTTTGTGGAGTACACAGGATGGTTCTCAGGGCTTTATTTACACTTTGATAGCCTTTACTCTGGAATTATCGCCGTAAAAGATCCTTTGTCGGCATATTATTTTAGTATTGTCACTGCGGTAACGGTCGGTTACGGGGATATTGTTCCTACTGTTCATGGACGTAATATTGTCATAGCTGAAATTCTCTGTTCATTGTTATTTTTGACTTTCGTTGTTACCTATATCATGGGTAACTTGAATCTCCCGAAAAACAATCGATGAGAAAATCAATTCCGAGTGCTATTCGATAATATGGATAAATAAAATCAAATGTTATTTCAAAGCAGCCAAAGCCGCTTCAGGCGCCTTGTCGAGAATTTTTAACAATGCTTTCGCCGCGCCCGTTGGACAACGCTTCCCTTGCTCCCAATTGCGAATAGTCTCAAGCGATACATCAATCCGCTGAGAAAATTCAGCCTGACTCAAACCCAGCCGCGTTCGTACTCGACGGGCAAATTTAGCGGCGTCTAACATGGCATTGGTTTCATCGATGTGTTGCTGAGCGGCAATATCCCGTTCGGTAGTGGCGTCTAAACGATTGAAATCCACTCTGCCTTCGGGTAGCGATGCCGGATTCTCAGGATCAATACTCATTTTTACTGTTTTCATAGCGATTCACCTCGCGTTGATTGGCTTTGCGTGCTGAAATAATCCGAATGGTAGGGCCGCGTAACGTGTAGACAACACAGAATACCCGCTGAGTGATTGACCCCAAAAGTTGATAACGTTCTTCGCCATAATCCCAGCGCGTATCTTTATTTTATAAGGCGATTAGGATCAATGAATGCTTGAGCTACGTAGGCAAAGTCAAACCCGCGTTTATCAAAACAGGCTTCGCTTTTGTTTTCATCCCATTCAAAATTCATAGGCACAGTATAGGCCATTGACCCACCAACAACAAACCGATACGACCGAGCTTACCAACTCCCCGTATTCTCCATAGAAAGCCAAGGTTCCGCTGGCGCCAGCGCCCCACCTTTTTGCAACAACTCGATAGAAATCATATCAGGCGAGCGTATAAACGCCATATGCCCGTCACGCGGCGGACGGTTGATGAGCACTCCGGCATCCATTAATTTTTGGCAGGTTTGATAAATATTATCGACCTCATAAGCCAAATGCCCGAAGTTGCGTCCGCCCTGATAATCTTCGGTATCCCAGTTATAGGTCAGCTCCAGCAACGGCGCATGCATCTTTTTGGCCTGCTCGGCATCCTGCGGTGCATACAGATAGACCAGCGTAAAGCGACCGGCTTCGCTGTCCATCCTGTGGCTTTCGACCAAGCCCAGTTTGTTGCAATAAAAATCGAGGGATTCGTCCAGGTCACGAACCCGAACCATGGTATGTAGATAACGCATCGTGTTACTCCTTATGAATATTGTGCTTCGACAGGCTCAGCACGAACGGTTGATGTAACTTAATTTTTTAATTTCGGCATGCCGGTAACAATCGATGGTGTGATCGTTGACCATGCCGGTCGCCTGCATAAAAGCATAACAAATGGTGCTGCCGACAAACTTGAAGCCGCGCTTTTTAAGATCCTTGCTCATCTGCTCGGATGCCGGCGTGGAAGCCGGAAGATCGCCGTGGCTTTTCCAGGCATTGTGCAGCGGTTTGCCATCGACGAATTGCCAGATATAGTTATCGAAACTGCCGAAAGCCTGCCGTACTTTTAAATAAGCCTGCGCGTTGATGACCGCCGCATTGACCTTCAGTTTGTTTCTAACGATGGCCGGGTTAGCCAGCAGTTCGTTGATTTTTTGCTCATCGTAACCTGCAACCGTTTCGGCATCAAAATTAGCGAAGGCTAAGCGGTAGCCGTCGCGTTTGTTCAGAATGGTCGACCAGCTTAAGCCCGCTTGAGCGCCTTCAAGGATAAGAAATTCAAACAGCAGCCGGTCGTCATGCACCGGCACGCCCCATTCATGATCGTGATAATGTTCTTCATTAGGACTGGACAGCGCCCATGTGCATTTTTTCATTGGTGTTCCTGGTGTTAAAGTCTTTGACCGTAACTTGAATAACTGATGTTACGCAATAAGCATGGAGTTTTTACCACGAAGACACGAAGAACGCGAAGGTTTTGCCTTGGGTTTGCTCTGTGTTATCCGTGTCTTCGTGGTCCATGCTGTAGGGTTGATGTGTAGATCATCATTGATGCTCGACGGGTTGACAATACCCAGCTCAAACCGCATCATCAATCCAGTTTATCTACCGGCCATTTTAACCCATGAGTAATGACACGCTGCAAATTCGCCGTATCGCTATCGATACCTATCATGAAAATGTCGCGTACCTGCATCGCGAGTGCGGCATTTACCGGGCCGAGGGTTTTCAGGCGCTGTCTAAAATTCTGGTGAGCACCAACGGTTCCAAGGTGCTCGCGGTTCTTAACGTCGTCGATGACAGCTCCATCGTGCAGCCGGGAGAGCTGGGCCTGTCCGAGCAGGCATTCACGCAGCTTAATGTCGCTGAAGGCTGTCTGGTCACGGTCAATCACGCGGAAGCGCCGAAGTCGATGGATGCGGTGCGCCGCAAAATCAACGGCGAACGTCTCGATCAGGATGACTTTATCAGCATAACCACCGATATTGTCGAAACCCGCTACTCGAAAATGGAAATGGCTGCATTCCTGGTCGCGACCGGGCAAAACAATCTGGATCGGGACGAACTGTTTTTCCTTACCCGCGCGATGCTGCAATCCGGCGACACCATGAACTGGCATGAAGCGCTGGTCGCCGATAAACATTGCATCGGCGGCATCCCCGGCAACCGCACTTCGATGCTGGTGGTGCCTATCGTTGCCGCGCATGGCATGTTGATACCGAAAACCTCCAGCCGCGCGATCACCTCGCCGGCGGGGACGGCCGACACCATGGAAGTGTTGGCCGAAGTCAATCTGACGCCGGACCAGCTGCACGACATCGTGCGCAAGGAGCGCGGCTGTCTGGCCTGGGGCGGCACGGCCAAACTCGCGCCGGTCGATGACATGCTGATTTCCGTCGAGCGTCCGCTGGGTATCGATTCGCAGGGACAAATGGTGGCGTCGATCCTGTCCAAAAAACTGGCCGCCGGTTCCACGCATCTGATTATCGATATTCCGGTCGGTCCCACCGCTAAAGTGCGGCAGATGAATCAGGCGCTGGCCTTGCGTAAGCTGTTCGAGTTTGTCGGCGACAGGCTGAATATTCATCTGGAAGTGATGATTACCGACGGCCGCCAGCCGATAGGGCGGGGCATAGGCCCGATATTGGAAGCGCGGGACATTATGCAGGTATTGCAAAACGATCCTGACGCGCCGTTCGATTTGCGCCAGAAGTCTTTGCAGCTGGCAGGGCGAATCATTGAGTTCGATCCCGATGTGCGCGGCGGACAAGGCTATGCCATCGCCCGCGACATACTCGAATCGGGCCGGGCCGGCGCTAAAATGAATGCATTGATTCAGGCGCAAGGCGCAAAAACGATCGACTTGCGCCCCGGCAGTCTTTGTCATGAGGTCGTTGCCGCTGGCGACGGCGTGGTCACCAGTATCGACAATTTTCAAATGGCCAGAATCGCCCGGCTCGCCGGTGCGCCGATGATGAAAAAAGCGGGCGTCGATTTGTTAAAGAAGCTGGGCAATCCGGTAAAAGAGGGCGAAATCTTATACCGCATTTATGCCGAATTCCCCGCCGATTTTAAATTCGCCCAGGATTTAGCCATCCACAATAATGGCTACACGATAGGCAGCGAAGAACAGATCATCAAATCGCTGATTGCCTTTTAACTTCCCATGATGATACTCGCCTTTCCCGACTATATAAGCCAGGCGCAACGTCTGGCGGCCCGGCTTGAGGCGCCGCTGGCGGCGGTCGTCGTGCATCATTTTCCAGACTGCGAAAGCCTGATTCGCCTGCCGCCGTCATTGCCCGAACACGTTGTTGTCTGTCGCAGCCTTAATCAACCCAACGACAAATTGATCGAACTGTTATTGTGCGCCGCCACTGCGAGGGAATTGGGCGCTAAACGGCTCACGCTGGTTGCGCCTTATTTAAGTTATATGCGCCAGGATATAGCCAATCAGCCCGGCGAGGCGGTCAGCCAGCGCATTGTCGGCAAACTGCTTGCAGGGCTGTTTGACGATGTGCTTACCGTAGATCCGCATTTGCACCGCATTTCGTCATTAACTCAGGCGATTCCGATAAAAAACGCGATCAGCCTGACCGCCGCCGATGACATCGGCGTTTTTCTGAAACAACGATTCGACCATGCGTTATTGTTGGGGCCGGACAGCGAATCGAAACAATGGGTTGCCGCTATCGCCGAAAACATCGGCTTCGATTATGCCATTGCTCGAAAAAACCGGCTCGGCGACAAACAGGTTGAAATGAGCTTGCCGGATGGCGATTACCGAAGCAAACCGGTGGTTATCGTCGACGACATGGCCAGCACCGGCAGGACGTTGGCCAAAGCGGCCGGATTACTGCAAGCCATCGGCAGCAAAGACATCTACGCGGTCGTCACCCACGCGCTGTTTTGCGGCGATGCTTATGCCCATATCCTTAAATCCGGGGTCAAAACCATTTGGAGCACCGACAGCATCGATCACCCGAGTTCCTGCATCACGCTCGACGCTTTGCTGGCGGAGGCGATTAGAGCCATTACCCGATAAAGCGTCGACTGGCGGGCGTGCCGCGCGCCTTACATGAAGCAACCGGCACGATACTTTTAATCGTAGTTATTAGTTGATAAAGCGTTGACAGAGCTAAGGCCAGTTAATAGACTGCGAGCTTGCCGAACATTGTTCATCCCGATTTCACAACTTTAACAGGACTCATTTATGCGCATTAAAAACTGGCTGATTGCCGCCTTATTTCTCGTATCACCCTCGCTCTATGCACATACCGGAGGACATATCGAGCACAGCTTGATGAGCGGTTTACTGCACCCTTTAACCGGCATCGATCATTTATTGGTATTACTGGCTGTTGGCCTGATTGCGGCCAAGCAGGGCGGCAAAGCGGTGTTTGCGTTTCCCGCGCTTTTTCTGGCCTTGATGGCGGCAGGCGCCTTGCTTAGCGCTTATGGCGTGCAAATTCCGTTTGTTGAATCATTAATCGCCTTGTCTCTGGTGGCGTTTGGTTTATTGGTGACTATCAGTCAAAAACAACGCGCCAAAATTCTTTTTACGGGCGTATCGTTTTTCGCGGTATTCCACGGTTATGCGCATGCCGCGGAAATTCCGGCCGGTTCCGACGCCGTCATGTACTTCTCGCCGTTAATGTTGATGAGTCTGGTCATTTGCCTGGGCGGTTGCGTAATGGGACTGAGCACGGGTAAACGTATTAACAGCCTGTTTTCGTTGATATGCCTAAGCAGCGGCTTGTATTATTTAGCCGCCGGTTAGTCGCTTGTTAACAAGACAGTACTCCGCTAAATAAAACACTCTTTTAAATAGCCAATCTATTTTCCGAATACAGTCAAAGACTGACAGCGCGTAAAATCGGGGCTACTTGTAGCCCCGCCATTTCCTAAAGCAGGATAAGTCACCTTGTGTAACCCCCATAAAGACGTTGCGCCGGCAAGAATCGATTACATTGATGCTTGGCGGTTTCTGGCCGTTGTCATGGTCATTCAATCGCATATTTTCGTTTATAGCGGTTTAAAAGCACCCTTCCTGACGCCTTATTTAGACCCGCTGGACCGGCTCGGCGAGCTGGGCGTGTTGGTGTTTTTCGTGATCAGCGGATTTGTCATTTGTTCCGGTTTGGTTGCGGAAAAAAGCCGGACCGGCACGATTTGCCTGTCCGCATTTTATGTGCGCCGGTTTTTCCGGATTATTCCGCCGCTTTGGCTGTATTTAGCGGCGCTATTGACGCTTAATGCGGCGGACATGATTGAAATATCGCCCCGGCAAGCGCTGACCTCGGCGTCGTTTTTATGCAATATGCCGTTTCCCGACGGTTGTTCGTGGTTTGCGGGACACACGTGGACCTTGGCTTACGAGGAGCAGTTCTACCTGATTTTTCCGTTGCTGATTCTGTTTGTACCGTTGATTAATAACAGCTTTCGCTTTGCTTTGGCGATAGGCGGCCTGGCTATCGCATCGGTGTTATTGAACAGGACGGGGCAGCTGTTTTTTAGCGAATATTTGATGTATTTTGTTTTTCTGCTCATCGGCTGCTGTTCGGCGCTGTTGCCTAAACAGATCATCAGCCGCATTAGTCAGATGCATCTCGCAGTCTGGCTCATCGTGATTGCTTTACTGCTGATTTGCATAGGCTATGTGCCGGTCGGCATCGAAAAGCAGGTTAAGGCGGTTTGTTACCCGGTGCTGATTCTGCTGATGGTGCTGGGTACGCCGATGCAGATTAAAGCGATAGCGGTTGTTTTTAAAAACAGGCAGTTATGCTATTTAGGGAGAATCTCTTACACGGTATATTTGTGGCAGGAATTGGTAACCGGGAATTACGTCGGCTGGCCAACTTTTGCGTACATCGCTGTTGTTTTTGGGTTCGCAATGATCTCGTATCGGTATATCGAGTCGCCGTTTCAAAGAATGGCTGCGTCGATGTCCAATGATTTAAAGGCGGCCGCAGCCCGAGCGGCGCTAACCGGGCATAAACAAGATCGACCATACTAAGCCGATGTCCGGTAAAGAATATGTCTCGTATCATTTATTTTTTATTCACCACGAACGACTTGGATACAGGAGGTAGAGCGACGCAGGAGCAGTTGCCGAGACGCGAAGGACACGAAGTTTATGTTTTTTCTTCGTGCTCTTCGTGTCTTCGTGGTGAGAAAATAATGCGTAATTCGGGTATGTTCTTTCATGGGAACGGCCTAACCACCGGCCCGGAAAGGCCGGGGATTTGATGCGTTCAACTACTCTGCTTGAGCGGCAAAACTATGCACCCATACCAGCGCGTCGGCTTCCCAGCTCATTCCGGCATGCATTTTCAAGATAATATCCCGGTACACATCGAGGCTGGGGTAGCCTTCCGCCTTGGCATCGGCATCGGTCATGTCGCCTAAGCGCTGACGTTTTAACTCGGTAACCACAAAAGTCATCCCGTCCAGGTCGAAAGTTTCGCCGGGCCAGCCGTATACGCCATCACGACGTTGCTGCGTTTTCATTCCGGCTTTTGTCGCCTCTACCAATTTCGCATGAGTGACCAGGCGGTCTATCGAACAGGTTTTCTCGGGGTAGGTTTCCATTGTTGCTCCTAAATCTAAATAAAAAAATCTATTGTACACCAAGCTATCCCTGTCCTGTAGTTGCTGCCGGGAGCCAATTAATTGCGATGTGAGCCGATAACCAAGCGCTGGGGAAATTACCGATACCGGCAAGATGGCAAAACCGGAATCGTTCAGGACATTAACTTGGCGGTATAACGCAGTGCTGCCCGATAGAGATTGTTACTATAGGTATTCGTACTGATAAACTTTATTTGCCTGTGTTGTTAATCTGTAAGCGACAAAGAGGGGCAGGATGCCGTGTTTTTGTCAAATTATCTCTCTTGCAAAGACCACCCTCCTTTCTCTCTGGGGTGGTCTTTTTTTGATCGGCACGGTCATCTTCCAGTATCCTGAGCGGATGGCATTCGGCTACATCATTCCTGAACAATTCTTAACGACCTGATCCTGTTGATAGCGGCAGCCAGTTCATATTTGCGCGGCATGGACAGGATGCCCGGATAATCAGGTTCCAATATGTCTAAGCCGTGGGTGTTTATTTCATCCTCCAGCCGCTCAATCCAGTAGCGGATAGTCTCGGGTTTATCGCCCGATTGTTTCAGTTTGTTCCGCAACGCCAACAGGCAATAGCCGATAGCCAGGATTTGCGGCGCTTCGGCGATTTGCGCCACCGCCTCCAGATTGACCAGATCCATGCCGTATTCCAACTGCTTCGGTGCGTTGCGTAAGTCTTTTATGCGTTGGGTTAGGGTCTTGTTCAAGCGCCGATTGATATAGGCGGGATCGAAATTATCGATTGCCAGGCGGCGCGATACCGAAAAATCGGTCAGGGGCGCATCTTCCTCAGCTATCGGCCCCAGCCTGTCGCGCACCTTGGCGGTAATGTCGTCGCAGCGGTAATTGTCCATCAGCAGGCAGGTGTCGGCTTTCTGCAAAAAATAACCCAGGCCGCCGACCACAAAAATCATCGAGACACGGTGTTTTTTCCACAGCGACCGCACCGTCGAATAAAGCGGCTTGATCGGCTCTTGCTCCGCATCCAGGATTTTTTTGATCAACTCGTCGCGCACCAAAAAATTGGTTGCGCAGGTATCTTCATCAAACAGCAGCAATCGGCTGCCGCTCTCAATGGCTTCGACAATATTGGCCGCTTGCGAAGTGCTGCCGCTGGCATTGTCGGACCGAAAACGTTCGGTCCCAAGACCATTCGGCAGGTTGTTGATAAAAGGGCTGATGTCGACATCCCTAATGCTGCGGCCCTCTTCGGCCCTGATAAAAAAGGCGTCTTCACGGGTCACTACATATTCCCTCCCGTCGCCCGGAATATGCGCATAAATCCCGGCTAAAAGCGCCTGCATCAAGGTCGACTTGCCGTGATAGCCGCCACCGGTAATGCAGGTGATACCCTCTTTGATAGCCATGCCGGATAGGCTGCGGCCATCCGCTAAGGCAATGTCTATTTGTAACGACGCGGGGGAATGAAAGGCTTTAACGGACTCGCATGGAGAAGGTCGGTCATCGACGCCGCTATGCCGCGGCAGCTTGGCATCGTTGGCGATAAAAGCGACCAGCGCATGCCGCCGCATGAACTGAATGATTTCGGCGCGTGTTTTTTGCACGTCGACAAATTGCCGAAGCAGCGCTCTGGTTTGCAGGTCGTAGCGATGATAAAAAAATGTCGCGTCGACGATTGCCGTCAGCTCCTGACTCAACATAATCCAGGCCTGCTCGGCATCAAAAACGCCGCCTTGCCCTTTAGCCGGAAGGCTGATGATAAAGCGCAAATAAACAGCTTGGTCATCAAACAAAACGCTATCCCTGTTCAGCATCTTTTGGCTCAAGGCAATGGTGTTAAAAGAACCGCTGCCGTCTTTACCGCGATTTTGCCGGGCGAATCGATCGATGCCGTGACGAAAGCGCCGAATCAAAAAATCCGCTACCGCCAGCTTGCACTCGGCTGACTGGAAAAATTCCTTGGGGATTGCGCTGTCTTGCAGCGTTATTTTTACCGCGGCAATGGAAGCGGGGTTAGCGCCGGGGCTGCCCTGTATTTTGATAAAACCGAGTTCAAATCCGGGGAAATGATAGGAGCCGGCCAGCTTGCGAATGTTCTGAAAAGACTGGTCGGCGATAGAAGCGAGTAAGTTATGCAGTGTGTTCACATTCCCTCCTGCTTTCTTTGACGTTTAAAAATCGTGGACGTTAATGTCCTTTAACAGGGTTGCCATGAAAATCCAAAGCGGCAATCATCTTCATGTTCACCAACGTAGCGTCGATGCCTAAGGCGATAAAGGCGGCTTTTATAGTGCCGGTTTTTAAGGCATCGACAGAGCCGAATCTGAAACTAAACAGTTTGTTTTGCTTGCCTTCAGGGAAACTTCGCATTATTTCATTAATGCGGGCATCGATAAGCGTCCTTGCTTTATTCAGCTCCGTGGCGACTTCCGGCTTCAGCCCGGCCGATAATTGCTTGTTCGGCAATGCGACGGCTTCAACCGGCAAATCCGGCTGAAGCCTTTTGCGCATATCCGCCAGTTTTTTACTTTGTCCATGAGCCAGCAACAGGTTACGCTCAGTAACCGTCACCTTTTGCCGCTCTGTCGGCTTATCGGATATTTTTTTCATCAATCAGAATGGGATGTCGTCATCATACGGCGCATCGAAATTATCATGGCTAGGGCCTTGCGGGGCCGATGGGCGGCCTTGCGCGCCGGACGATTGATAATTTTGTTGCGGCGGTTGGATGGACTCGTTTCTTTTGCCGACCAAATCGATAATATTGGCATTAAGCTCCAGACTTGTTTTAGTCGAGCCGTCTTGCGCCCGATACTCACTTTGGCTCAGTTCGCCGGAGACAAACACCTGTTGGCCTTTTTTCAGATAATTTTGCAACTGTCCTTCGGCGCGTTTGCCCCATACAGCACATCTGACCCATAGTGTTTGCTGCTTATCGCCAAAGCCGATATTGTTGGCGACGGTAACATTCAATACCGCTTGGCCCGAAGGTAAATACCGGACTTCCGCATCACGGCCCACAGTGCCGGTAAAACTAAATACGTTGCTCATTTTTGTCTCATTGATAGTTAAATTAATAATGCGGCTATTATCGACTGGTTCCGGCAAAAAGAAAATGCAAAAGCTCGGATCGGTTTTGATTATCGCCCGATAAAGTCTGCCAGCCCGACCTGGAAGCGCCGGACGGCTTTTGCGCAGAATTTAGACAGCGTTGGAAGTATTGCTCGTATTAGCGGCTAGCATGATTCTAAATGTTTGCAGCATAGTTAAAGTTCTAGTATCTTTCGGCGAGTCAGTTTATAAAATAAAACGCAGAACACGATGAATGAAGAGCGGTTTTACGGCATTTTCCGTAACAAATGATTATAGTTTTTATCACATGCTACTGAGTATATTTAGCCGATTAGGCTTTTTTTTGGTTGCGGCGTTGATGTATTTACAGTGCATAGCGGCTGAGTTTGATTGCTTGGTTGAACCCACGCAAATGGTCGAGGTAGGCAGTTCGGTCACCGGCAGGATAGATCGTATTTACGTTAAGCGCGGCGACTGGGTAAAAAAAACGCAAACCCTGGCAACGCTTGAGTCGGATGCAGAACGCGCGGCTTCGGAGTTGGCTAAATTTAAATCCCAGCAAGTAGGCCCGACTCGAATGGCTGAAGGCAAAATGGAATTCTCTAAAAAGAAACTTAATCGGCGTCAGGAGATGGCGAGCCAAAAGTTAATGGCTTTGCAAGACAGCGAAGATACCGAAGCGGAGTTTCGTTTGTCCGAGGCTGAACTTCAAGTCGCTAAAGAAAATCGCCAAATAGCCAAGTTGGAACTTCAGCAACAAAACAGCTTGCTTAATTTACGCACTATTAAAAGCCCCGTAGAAGGCGTTGTAGTCGATCAAGGCGCATTTCAAGGAGAAGTGTTCGAGTTGGGTTCAAATAAAAAATATATTTTCAAAGTTGCGGAAATGAACCCGCTGAGGGTGCATGTCATCTTGCCGAAGCAGGTGTTTGGCGAGCTTAAACAGGGCATGAGCGCAAATGTTACGCCGGAGATTCCTCAAGGCAGCCTTTATTCCGCCAAAGTGAATATGGTTGATCGCTTGATTGATGCGGCAAGCGGGACTTTTGTCGTGTTTCTTGAGATGCCGAATCCAAAGCTTGAGATTCCTGCCGGAGTGAAGTGCAAAGTCGTTTTTCCTGCGTTAGGGAAAAATATTAGTAAGTAGCGGGTTACAAATAATTAATTATCCGAAACCGGACTGATTCCATAAGGGGTTGATCATGCGTAAATCTATTCAAAAAAATGCTCGTCCTGATTTTACTCTGTCGCCTCTAATGTCGGGCCTTAAACAGGCATTCAGCAGTTTCAGGGGACCGCCAAAACCATTATCCACCCCGTTTGCCAATAAAGACTTAACGACCCACTCCGCTATGCGTTTTGAAGCGCTCGAACCCAGAGTGCTGCTATCAGGAGACTTAAATCCGGGACAAACCGTGTCCGGTTCGATCGATGTACAGGGCGAAGTAGACCAATACGGGTTTACGCTTAGCCAAAACACCCAAATCGTATTTGATTCGTTGACCAACAATTCCAATATCAATTGGAGCTTGTCAGGACCCAATGGGGCGGTAGTCGGTAACAGGAGCTTTAGTAATTCGGATTCGGCCAACGCTTCAGCGAGCCCGGTGCTAAATTTAGCAGTGGGCGAGTATACGCTCTCCGTGGATGCCCCTAGCGACCAGACCGGCGCATACAGTTTCCGCTTAATTGACATGCAAAAAGCCCCGGAAATAGTCTCGGGGGCAGATGTCGCAGGCACGTTGGATTTGGCAAACCAGACCAACGCATACAAATTTAATGCCACGGCAGGGGAACATTATTATTTTAATCGCCAGAGTGTATCCGGCGGCAATACCTACTGGCGGTTAATCGATCCTAATGGCAATAACGTATTTGGACCCGCTTACTTTACTAGCGATGTTGACATCACTACGCTGGTGGATGGTTCTTACACCTTGCTGATTGAAGGACTGGTCAGCGCTACAGGAAGCAGCAACTACAGTTTCAATATGCAGAAAGTCGCCGATGACCACGCCGCGCTCGCCTTGGGCGAAACGGTTAACGGCAGCATCGCCCATGCCGGACAGAGTGACTTTTACAATTTCACCTTAAGCGAGTCCAAACAGCTGTATTTCGATGCGCTGAGCAACAGCAACGTCAATTGGACGCTGACTGGCCCCAGAGGAGCTGTGGTATCGGGCAGAAGCTTTACCGGCACGGATTCCGGCAGCCTCGGCGGTTCGGCCATTTATGACCTGGTTGCCGGCGACTACACACTCATTATCGATGCCAATGCCGCTATAGTGAGCAACTACAGCTTCCGCGTATTGGATATAGCCCAAGCCGCGGCGCTGATTCCAGGAACGGACGTGAGCGGTCAGCTCAGCCCGGCCAATGAGACCGACCTGTACCAATTCAATGTCGTTGCGGGCGAACGGTTTTATTTCGATTATAAAAGCTATTCAGGCAGCTCACCCTATTGGCGATTGCTGGATCCTTATGGTCAATTGGTGTTCGGCCCCGAGGGCTTTGCCGCCGATAAGGAACCGCTGACCCTGGCCCAGACCGGTGTTTATACCTTGCTGGTGGAAGGCTATATCTATAACACCGGGACAAGCAATTACAGCTTTAAAGTGCAAAAAGTCATTGATGAGCAGTTTGCGCTGACTTTGGGCAATACCGTTGTCGGCAGCATCGCCCATGCCGGGCAACGCGATTTTTACAGCTTTAGCTTAAGCGACGCCCAAAAACTGTATTTCGACGCACTGAGCAACAGCAACGTCAATTGGACGCTGACCGGCCCGAGAGGCGAGGTGGTATCCGGCAGAATCTTTACTGGCACGGATTCCGGCAGCCTCGGCGGTTCGGCCATTTACGACCTGGTTGCCGGCGACTACACGCTGATTATCGACGGCAGTGCCGACCTGGCGGGGGACTACAGCTTCCGCCTGTTGAATATAGCCCAAGCCGTCTTAGTAACGCCGGGAACGCCGGTAACCGGGCAATTTAGCCCTGCCAACGAAACCGACCTGTACCAATTCAATGTCACGGTCGGCGACCAATATATCTTTGACAGCCAAAGCCTATCGAATACCGCCTATTGGCGCTTGCTGGACCCTTATGGTCAGCTGGTATTCGGCCCCGGCTCTATGGGCAGCGATACCGGCTTAATCACCTTAGCGCAAACAGGCATCTACACTTTAGTTACCGAAGGATATATTGCCAGTACCGGAACGACCAACTACCAGTTCAATGTGCTTTATCAGGGTAATAGCGCTATTGCGTCATTGCCGACCGGAGCGGCATTGACCTTGGGTGTGACAACGGCGGGCGTGTTGCCGTCCGCGCAAGCAGACTACTACAGCTTTACCTTGGACAGCGACGCCAGCGTTTACTTTGATGCGTTGAGCAGTACCGGCACTGTCAATTGGACATTGACCGGGTCACGCGGCATCGTGGTGTCGGCAAGGAGTTTTGTCGGCAGCGATTCGGGCAGCCTTGGCGGGGCGGCGGCTATACCGCTGGTGGCGGGCAGCTACTCATTGCGCATCAATGGCCCGGCATCCAATGGCTACAGCTTCCGCTTATTGGACATGGCTCAAGCCACGGCATTGACGCCGGGGACGGATGTGAACGGTCAGCTTAGCCCGGCCAATGAGACCGACCTGTATCAATTCAATGTCACGGCAGGCGAACGGTTTTATTTCGATTATAAAAGCTACTCGAGTAGTCTTCCCTATTGGCGGTTGCTGGATCCCTATGGACAAGTCGTATTTGGCCCTGTTGCTTTTTACAACGATCAGGAACCGTTGACTCTGAGCCAGACCGGTGTTTATACTTTGCTGGTGGAGGGTTACGTTTATAGTACAGGGATAAATACCTATAGCTTCAACGTGCAGAAAGTCATCGATGACCAGTCCGCGCTTACCTTGGGTAATACCGTTAACGGTAGCATCGCTTATGCCGGGCAACGCGATTTATACAGCTTTACGCTAAGCGAAGCCACACGGCTGTATTTCGATGCGTTGAGCAACAGCAGCGTCAATTGGACCTTGGTCGGTCCGAGGGGTGTTACGGTGTCCGGCAGGAACTTTAACAGCACGGATGCTGCCAGCCTTGGCGGTTCGGCTATTTATGGCCTGGTCGCAGGCGACTACACGCTGATTATCGATGCCAATGCCGACACCGTGGTCAATTACAGTTTTCGGGTATTGGATACCGGCCAAGCTACGCCATTAACACCGGGGACGGTGGTGAGCAGTCAGCTCAGTCCGGCCAATGAGACCGATTTGTACCAATTCAATGTCACGGCGGGCGAGCGCTTTTATTTCGATTACAAAAGCTATTCAAGTAACTACGGGTTTTACTGGCGGTTATTGGATCCCAATGGCCAATGGGTGTTCGGTCCCGATATTTTTTGGGTGGATAAGGAACCGCTGACCCTGACTCAAACCGGCGCTTATACCTTGCTGATAGAAGGCTATATCTACGACACCGGAGCAAACAATAACTACAGCTTTAATGTGCAGAAAGTCGTTGACGGGCAGTACCCGCTGGTCTTTGGCAGCACGGTTACCGGCAGCATCGCTTATGCCGGGCAGCGCGATTTTTACAGTTTCAGCTTAAGCGAAGCCAAGCGGTTGTATTTCGATGCGTTGAGCAACAGTAGCGTCAACTGGACATTACTAGGCCCCAAGGGCGCAGTAGTGTCCGCCAGGAACTTTAACAATACGGATGCGGCCACTCTGGGTGGTTCGGCTATTTATGGCTTGGAAGCAGGGGATTACACCCTGATTATCGACGCCAGTGCCGACACAGTAGCCAATTACAGTTTTCGGGTATTGGATACCGGTCAAGCTACGGTATTGACGCTTGGGACAACGGTGAACAGCCGGCTTAGCCCGGCCAATGAAACCGATATGTACCAATTCAATGTTACGGCGGGCGAACGTTTTTATTTCGATTACAAAAGTTATTCAGGCGGCAGCTATGTGCCTTACTGGCGGTTATTGGATCCCAATGGTCAACGGGTGTTCGGCCCCGACGGTCTTTACAGCGACAAGGAACCGCTGACCCTGACTCAAACCGGCGCCTATACCTTGTTGATAGAAGGTAATATCAATGACGCAGGGGCTAGCAACAACTACAGCTTTAATGTACAGAAAGTCGTTGACGGACAATACCCGCTGGTCTTTGGCAGCACGGTTACCGGCAGCATAAACCACGTCGGGCAACGCGACTTTTACAGCTTTAGTTTAAGCGAAGCCAAACAGCTTTATGTTGATTCGTTAACCAATAATTCCAATCTGAACTGGACGCTGGTAGGTCCAAGGGGTGTGATAGCAGGCAGGACATTTTCCAGCTCTGATGCGGTTAGCCTTGGCGGTTCGGCTATTTACGGCTTGACAGCCGGGGATTACTCCCTGATTGTCGATGGCAGTGCCGACACAGTGGGCAACTACAGTTTCCGGGTATTGGATACCGGCCAAGCCACGGCATTGACAATGGGGACGACAGTGAGCAGTCAGCTCAGTCCGGCCAACGAGACCGACCAGTACCAATTTGATGTCACAGCGGGCGAACGCTTTTATTTCGATTACAAAGGTTATTCAGGCAGTAGCTATGTACCTTACTGGCGATTATTGGATCCCAATGGTCAACGGGTGTTCGGCCCTGATGGTTTTAGCGCCGATAAGGAACCGCTAACCCTGAGCCAAACCGGCGTTTATACCTTGCTGATAGAAGGCTATATTTATGACACGGGGGTGACCAACAACTACAGCTTCACTGTGCAGAAAGTCATTGACGGGCAATATCCGCTCACCTTTGGCAATACGGTTAACGGCAGCATAGCCTATGCCGGGCAACGCGATTTTTACAATTTTACTTTAAGCGAAGCCAAGCAGCTTTATATTGATTCGTTAACCAATAACACCAGTGTGATCTGGACGCTGGTAGGCCCCACGGGCGTGGTGACAAGCAGGAACTTCAGCTACGCGGATTCAGCTACCCTTAGCGGGTCAGTCATTTATGGCCTGATTGCCGGGGACTACACACTGATTATCGACTGTAATGCCGACACGGTGAGTAATTACAGTTTCCGCGCATGGGATATAGCCCAAGCCACGGTATTAACGCCGGGGGCAATCGTGAGCAGTCAGCTTAGCCCGGCCAATGAGACCGACCTGTATCAATTCAATGCCGCGGCGGGCGAACGGTTTTATTTCGATTATAAAACGTATTCGGGAAGTTCCTATGTACCTTACTGGCGGTTATTGGATCCCAATGGCAAAGTCGTGTTCGGCCCTGATGGTTTTAGCGCTGATAAAGAACTGCTGGCCTTGACCCAAACCGGCGTCTATACCTTGCTGATAGAAGGTCATATCAATGACGCCGGGGCAACAAATAATTACAGCTTCATTGTGCAGAAAGTCATTGACGAGCAGTTCGCGCTCACCTTGGGTAATACGGTTAGTGGCAGTATCGCCCATGCCGGGCAGCGCGATTTTTACAGTTTCAGCTTAAGCGAAGCCAAACAGCTTTATTTGGATTCGTTAACCAATAACGCTAATCTGAACTGGGCGTTGGCAGGTCCCCGAGGAGTGATAGGCAGGAGCTTCACCGGCACTGATTCCGCCAGTCTTGGCGGTTCAGCCATTTACGACCTGGCTGCCGGCGACTATGCCCTCATTATCGATGGTATCGGCGACCTGGTAGGGGACTATAGCTTCCGCTTGTGGGATATAGCCCAAGCCACGGTATTAACGCCGGGGACGCCGGTAACAGGGCAATTGAACCCTGCCAATGAGACCGACCTGTTTCGGTTTAATGTCATGGCGGGGGATCAATATAACTTCGATAGCCAAAGCCTATCGGGTACAGCCTATTGGCGTCTGTTAGACCCTTATGGACAGTTGGTGTTCGGTCCCAATTATATGGGCAGCGATATAGGATCAATCACCTTAACGCAAACAGGAACCTACACCTTATTGGCCGAAGGTTATATTAACAGCATCGACACGACCAATTACCAGTTCAATGTGCTTTATCTCGGCAACGTTCCGCTTGCGCCATTGCCGAGCGGGATGGCATTGAGCCTGGACACGACAGTGGCGGGCGTGTTGCCGTCCGCACTAGAGGATTTGTACAGTTTTACTTTAAACAGCGACAGCACGGTTTATTTCGATTCGCTGACCAATAGCAGCGGCCTGAATTGGACCTTGACCGGGCCGCGCGGTGTCGTGGTGTCGGCAAGGAGCTTTAACAGTAGCGATTCGGCTAACCTGAATGGAACCGCCGCTATAGCGCTGGCGGCGGGCAGCTACTCGTTACGCATCAATGGTCCGGCAGCCGCCGGTTACAGTTTCCGGCTATTGGATGCGAGTAAGGCAACGCTATTGTCGCCGGGAACGGCGGTGAGCGGTCAGCTCAGCCCGGCCAATGAGACCGACCTGTACCAGTTCAACGTCACGGCGGGCGAACGGTTTTATTTTGACTATAAAAGCTATTCGGGCAGCGCTCCTTATTGGCGGTTGGTTGATCCTTATGGACAACGGGTGTTCGGCCCTGACGCTTTTTGGTTGGATAAGGAAGCGTTGACCTTGGCGCAAACCGGTGTTTATACCTTGCTGATAGAAGGTTACGTAACCGCTACCGGATCGAGCAATTACAGCTTCAATGTGCAGAAAGTCACAGACGGGCAGTACCCGCTGGCCTTTGGCGATACGGTCGCCGGCAGCATAGCCGTCGGGCAGCGCGACTTTTACAGTTTCAGTCTCAACGAAGCCAAGCAACTGTATTTCGACTCATTGACCGACGATAGCCGTTTAAATTGGACGCTGATCGGGCCCGAAGGCACGCTGGTTTCGGCAAGGGATTTCAGCAGCAGCGATTCAAATAATATCGGCGGTTCAGCGATCTATAAACTAGCCGTCGGCGATTACACTTTGATCGTCGACGGTAATGACGATAGGGTGGGGGACTACAGTTTCCGACTATTGGATATAGCTCAAGCCACGCTGTTAACGCCGGGGACGACCGTGACCGGCAAGCTCACTCCGGCCAATGAGACCGATATGTACCAGTTCAACGTTACGGCGGGCGAACGGTTGTATTTCGATTATAAAAGCGCATCAGGGAGCACCTATACGCCTTACTGGCGGTTGCTGGATCCCTATGGTCAATTAGTTTTCGATCCTGACAATCTTTCGGCAGACAGGGAATCGCCGGCCCAGACGCAAACCGGTGTTTATACCTTGTTGATAGAAGGCCGTGTCTACAGTACCGGTACACACAGTTACAGCTTCACTGTACAAAAAGTCATTGATGATCAATCCATGCTTATCCTGGGCAATACCGTTAACGGCAGCATCGCCTACGCCGGGCAGCGTGACTTGTACAGCTTTACGCTAAGCGAATCCAAACAGCTTTACTTCGACTCGCTGACGAACAATAACAACTTAAATTGGACGCTGACAGGTCCCAGGGGGACGGTGGCAAACAGGAGCTTTTACTCCGCTGATGCGACGAGTCTCGTAGGCTTGGCCACTTATGACCTGATGGCGGGCGATTACACGCTGATTATCGATGCCAGTGCCGACATAGTCGGCGATTACAGCTTCCGCTTATCGGCTGTAGCCCAAGCAACCGTCATTACGCCCGGCGCCGTTATCAGCGGCCAGCTGAACCCGGCCAACGAGACCGATATTTACCGGTTCAACGCGACGGCGGGCGACCAATATTACTTCGACAGCCAACAACTATCGAACACCGCCTATTGGCGGTTGCTGAATCCTTACGGTCAGGTCGTGTTTGATATTAAAAATATGTGGGATGACATAGGCCCGATAACCTTGGCGGAAACAGGAAGTTATACATTATTGGTAGAAGGCGACATAAGCAGTACCGGCATCATTAATTATAAATTTAGCGCCGTAGAGATACCCAAAGTCGCCAAAGTCATCATCACCGGTTTGGGTAGCGAGCCTGGGCCTGATTTAATCGTCCGCAACCTGGCTGTCGCTCCGGTTGATACGCAACTCAAATCGGGCGGGCAAGTCGTATTGAGCTGGGAAACCTTTAATACGGGGGACCAAGCGACCGCATCGGCGTGGCAAGATCGGGTGATCGTCCGCAATGTGTCGACCAACGAGATCATCGCCAATTACTTGGTCAATTACGATGACATTGGCACATTGCCGCTGCAAGCGGGAGCCGGGCGTAACCGGCAAATCGTTATCACCTTGCCGGAAGGCAATAGAGGCGCGGGGGATTTGTCTTTTCAAGTGACGGCGGACGTTGCCAACAGTGTCGCCGAAACCGGCGCTACCGGCGAACAGAACAATGCCGCCATCACCACGATCCAGGCAAGCTTGTCCGCTTATCCCGATTTAAAACTGGATTCGTTAAATATTGAACCTCCCGGTGCATGGATACCCGGCACAGCCGTGACCTTGACTTGGCGGGTCAGCAACACCGGCGATGCCGACATTACCGACACCTGGAAAGATCATGTACACGTGCGGAACCTGTCAACCGGTCAACTGGTCGCCGACGCCGATTTGCCCTATCTTCCGTCAGTCGACGGCAGTTTGGCGGCGGGCGGTTTTGTCGACCGTGCCTATATCTTGACCTGGCCTACAGGAACTAGCGCGGTCGGGCAATTCGAGTTTGCGGTCAGCACCGATTACAACGCGGACATCTTTGAAAATAACCAGCAAAATACCGCGGAAACCAACAACGCGGGCATAGTCGCTATCGCTTCCGGCCCCGACTTATTGGTTAAGAATCTGCATGCGGACCAGACAACAATCTATGCCGGAGGACTCATCGCCCTAGCCTGGGAGACTTGGAACGAAGGCCAGTCGGTTACGCCTGCAAGTTTTAACGAGCGGATCGTCATCACCAACAAAACCACCGGCGAGCAGCTGCTTAATACCAGCATTGCTTACGATATTACCCAAGCGGGCGCGGGGGTGATTGCTTCGGGCGAGTTCAGGAACCGCAGCTTTAACTTCAGGCTTCCCGACGGCCTGCGCGGCGTAGGCGATATCGAAATCCGCGTGGTCGCCAACCAAAATGCGGCGGGACAAAACTCATTATTCGAAGCTAACGCCGCTAATACCGCCAGTGCCAACAATAGCGCAACTATCCGGACCCAATCCTTAGCGGTTCCTTATGCGGATTTGCAGGTGGCAAACTTTACCGCACCGGTCGGCGGCGTGTCGGGAGAAGCGGTCAATGTCAGCTGGAACGTAACCAATAACGGCAACCTGGATACCCCGGCTTCATGGGATGACCGGATAATCATCAGCACCGACAGCCTCATCGGCAATAGCGATGACGTGGTAATCGGCAGTTACCGTCATAACGGTGCGCTGAAAGCGGGTGAATCCTATACCAAATCGGTTTCCGTCAATTTGCCCTATAAACCTGCGGGCAGGTATTACTTGGCGGTTAAGTCCGATAGCGGTTTGGAGGTATTGGAGCCGGATACGCGTGCCGACAATACCAGCCTGGTATCGGCAATAGATATGCAAACCCCTTACGCCGACCTGAGTGTTGTCAATGTAACCGCACCTGAAAGCGCATTAAGCGGCGAAAACATCCTGATCAGCTGGGAAGTCAATAACAACGGCAATGCTAAAACCGACTTGGCGTTATGGAACGACCGCGTGGTGCTATCCAGCGATACCAGCCTGAGCAGCGACGACATTATCCTGTCCGGTTCGATTACCCATGCAGGCCAGATAGCGGCCGGACAAGGTTATCTGGGCAAAGCCATCCTGACTTTGCCGAGAGACCTGGTTGGCGACTATTACATCCTGGTCGATACCAACACCAATCGCACGGTGACCGAAAACGGCTATACCGCGAACAATGTCGGTGCCGGCTTTGCCAAATTGAGCGTGACTTTAGCGCCGGTCGCGGACTTGACGGTTAGCGACGTGACCGGCCCTTCGGTATTACGCCCCGGCGAGCAGGCAACTGTCAGCTACGCCATTGCCAATTTGGGCAATACCGCAGCGTCAGGCCCCTGGCGCGACCGGATCTACCTGGATACCGGCGCAGGCGGTTTGCAAGAAGTCGCAGGTAGCTTCTACCTGGATACCCTGCAAGCGGGGGCCAGCGAAACCCGGACGGTAACGTTTACCTTACCTGCCGGATTTGCCGAAGGCGATTTCCATTGGGTGGTCAAAACCGATACCGATAATACGATTTACGAGCGGACCGCTGAAAATAACAATGCGGCGAGTTCGGCCGCAAGCGTTCATGTTGCGCGCATCGATCTTGCGGTGACCGGATTGACCGGGCCCAGCCTGGTCGAATCGGGTTCAAGCGTCCATCTGGAATGGTCGGTGATCAACAACGGCGGCAATGCCGTAGGCAGCTGGGTTGACCAAGTATTCCTGGAAAAGAACGGCGTCTGGACCAAAGTCGCCGAGATAGCCCGAAACGGTCAGCTGACAACCGGCGAAACCTATACTGCTGCCGCGGATTTTTTAATTCCGCTTGAATTAAACGGCGAATACCAACTGGTCGTTGTTGTTGATGCGAACACGGCATTTGACGATCGCGTTCAAGGCAATAACCGTTCCTCGTCGGCGCTCACCATCGATTTGGCCGCTTATGCCGATTTAACGGTCACCGAAATTCTTGCGCCAACGCGAGTGATCGACGATCCTGCGCCCATCGATATAACCTGGACCGTTGCCAACCAAGGCACAGGTGCCGGTAAAACCGCCGCCTGGACCGACCGCGTGGTGTTATCCAAAGACAGCACCTTTGGCAATTGGGATGATATGGTCAGCGGCGAATTTCTCCATGACGGCGCTCTTGCATCCGGCGAATCCTACAGCCGTAGCGAACGAATTTTGTTGGGGCCGGGAACGACAGGCAGTTATAAACTGTTCGTTGTCAGCGATGCCCGAAGCAAGGTTTTCGAGCATTTTTCCGAAAGCAACAACGTCTTGCAAGCCGCGCAAAATCTTGACGTAATGCCGATCCCCTATGCCGATTTACAGGTGGAATCCGTTACCACGCAAGGGGCCGCAGCCAGCGGCAGGCCGCTGAGCATCAGTTGGGAAGTGGTCAACAACGGCATCGGCATCACCAACATCGACAGCTGGAGCGACAGAGTCTGGCTCAGCCGCAATGCCGACGGCACCGATATAGTCGCCGACTTCGGTAGTGCCAATCATATCGGCAAACTCGCCGTCGATGGCCGTTATGCGCGCAGTATCAACGTCATGCTGCCTGAAGGCATAACCGGTAATTTTTACGTTAATGTCAGCACCGGCGGGCCGTTCGAGTTCACTTTCGATAAAAACAATATAGGCAGATCGGTAGCGATTCCTGTCGAACTATCCCCATCGCCGGATTTGCTCGTCGAAAGCATTACTCTGCCTGCTGTGGCTAATGAGGGTGGGTTGATCGACGTCACTTGGACGGTTGTTAACCAGGGCGATGCCGCGGCTTCAGGCTTATGGGTGGATACCGTCCTGCTGGTGCCGGTCGGTACTACCGGTCAGGTCGTTACGCTGGGCAGTTTTACCTACGATCGCAGCCTGGAATCGGGCATTCGTTATACCCGTACCGAACAACTGCGCTTGCCCGCCAAAATAGAAGGCTTGTATCGCATTAAAGTCGTTTCTAACGCCAACCTCGGTAAAGCGGGTAGCCAGGTCTATGAGTATGGCGCGGCAAGAGAAAACAATGCGCTGGATTCTGCGGACACCCTCCAAGTCAGTTTGAATGATCGTCCGGATCTGCGGGTAACTTCAGTTATAGCGCCCGAGCATGTTACGGCAGGCACGGCGGCCGGTATCCGTTACACCATCAGCAATCAGGGGCCTGCTGCGGCGACCGGGCGCTGGACCGACAAGGTCTACCTGTCGCTTGACGGCAACCTGAGCGCCGACGACCGGCTGGTCGGCCAATTCGAAAACGGCTCAGCATTAGCCGCCAGCGAGAGCTACGCCAACGAAACCGGCATGGTCGATATTCCCATCACCTATCGTGGCGACGCCTATCTGATTGTGGTTGCCGACGGTAACTACAATGTTGACGAGTATCCCAATGAGACTAACAACGTCAGGGCCACGCATTTTTATGTCGATCCCGTGCCGTTCGGCGATCTTGTCGCCAGCGATGTCGTGGCTCCGGATCAGGCTGTATACGGTTCCAGCATTGAGGTACGTTACAAGGTCAGCAATAAAGGCAGCGATACCACGCGAGGCGAGGCGGCGGCTGTCAATAGCTGGACTGACAGCGTCTGGCTGGCGCGGAACAAGCTTAAGCCGGGAGCCTACAAAGGCGACATCCTGCTGGGATCGTTCACCCATGTCGGCAATCTGGCCGTAGACCAGGATTATTTGGGCGCCGTACAGGTGAAAATCCCGGATAACGTGTTGTCCGGCGAGTATTTCATTACCGTATGGAGCGATACCTATAACGTCATTCTTGAGGACACCTTAGCGACCAATATCAACCTTGACGACCCGGCAGCCGTCGACAATAACAACTACAAAGCCCGCGCCATCAGCGTGTTGGGCATCACGCCGCCGGATTTGGCGGTGAGTGAAATTTCAGGACAAGAGGCCGCCGATGCAGGCGGCAGCTATAGCTTTAACTACACCGTACAAAACCGCGGCGATATTTTCACCGGCAATTGGACCGATGTGGTTTATATCACCGACAACCCGGATTTTGCTGCGGCGAAAGAAGTCTGGGAAATCGGAAGATACACCCAAGCGCGCAGCTTGGGCCATAACGAACAGTACAGCGTCAGCCAGACTGTCCAGCTTGCGCCATCGGTTAAAGGGCGTTACCTGATTGTCAGGACCGATGCCGTTGGATCGCAAGTTGCCGAAAGCAATGAAAACAATAACGCAGCGGCGGACTTATCGGTTGTTGTAGAACATCCTGCGGATTTACAAGTAACCGACATACGCACACAGCCGGAAAACTTTTCCGGCGAAGATGCCACCGTTATCTGGACGGTCAATAACCTTGGCGATGCGGTTTGGGCGGGCACCAAGAGCTGGAACGATGCCGTTTATCTCAGTAAGGATCCGTCTTTTATTCCCGAGCGGGCGACCTTGCTGGGCGTTTTCGAGCACTCAAATATTCAAGGGCTGGCGGCAGGCGGAAGCTACGCCACCTCGACCAAAGTCAAACTGCCGCCCGGCGCCGACGGCGATTATTATATTTACGTCATTGCCGACAATCAGGATAACCCGGCTGAAACGTTTAACCGTAAAGCCAAAGGCGAGTACCTGTCCGGGACCAACACTAACGTCGTGGATTTTTACGCGGGCGGCAATATCGGCGGCGCTTACCGGCCAGGCGCCGCTTTTGAGGCAGGCCTCAACGCCAACAACATACTGCGCGGTGCGCTGAATATTACTTACCGTGAGCCGGATTTAAGAGTCGACAGCATCGTTGTGTCCGATCCTAATCCGTCTTCAGGGCAGCAGGTTACCGTCACCTGGACCGTCAGCAACCAAGGGACTCGGGAAACGCGTACCAACAGCTGGTTCGACGGACTTTATCTGTCGCGCGATGCCTCATTGGACGCAAGCGATTATCCGCTGGTAGACAGCGCCATTGCCGATAGTCCGGAGCATGCTCTGCGGGTTAAAGCCGTGTCCATCTACGACAACAACCAACCGAAATACCTGAAACCGGGCGAGTCATGCACCTATTCAACAGTGGTCAACCTGCCTGAATCCATCAGCGGCGATTTCAAGCTGATCGTTAAAGCCGATACCAATGTTTACAAAGATTATTACAAAAGCGAATTAAGCACTATCCGGGACGACCTCGATGTGGTCAGGGATATGGGCGGCAGCGGCTTGGTGCCGGAGTTTCCGGCGGAAGGCAACAATGTCTTATCGATTAGCTTGCCTATCACTTTAGCGACGCCGCCGGATCTGCAAGTCGCTTATGTTGATGCGCCGGTATCCGTGGTAGCCGGGCAGGACTTTGTGGTGAGCTATGAAGTCATCAATGCAGGCGGCGATACGCCGAGCGATCAAAGCAGCTGGAATGACCTGATTTATCTGTCCAAAGACCGCTTCCTGGATATTAACAAGGACAGTTATGTCGGCTATGTAAGTCACTCAGGAGGCATGCTCATTGACGGAAATTACCACGCCGGCTTGACCGTCACCGCACCGCGAAACCTCGAAGGCGCCTATTACGTTTTTGTCATTACCGACCCGGCTCGGGCCTGGGGCGCGGGCGAAAACGGCAAGGTGCGCGAATTCGGCAAGGAGCAAAATAACGCGACTGCAGCGCTACAGCCGATCCTGATCGAAACGCCGCCGCCTGCCGACCTTATCGCCGGTAACGTGGTGTTGCCGGCCGGGGCAAAGGTCGGCGACGACATCCAGGTCGATTACACCATCACCAACAACTCGACCAACCCGGCGTACGGACGCTGGACCGATGCGGTTTACCTGTCCGGCGATAGCAACTGGGATTTGGGCGACATCCTGATCGGCAAAGTCGATCATAACGGCGGCCTGAATGCCAATGCCAGTTACAACGCCAGCCTGAAGGCCACACTGCCGCCGCTCAAAGAGGGCAATTGGCGGGTGATTGTCAGGCCCGATCTATACAATGAAGTGTTCGAGGGCAAAATAACCTACACCGCGACCGGCCTGAATTTGCCGCCTCAGGAAGCCAACAACCGCACCGCGTCGGCGGCGACCTTGCAGGTGCAGGTTCCCGAACTAGGCGTAGCCAGTCCGCTGGAAACCACGCTGAGTCCCAAGCAAACCCGCCTGTACAAAGTCAGCGTCGCCGCCGGTGAAACCTTGCGCGTACTGCTCGATTCCTCAGCGGCAGAGGGCGCAAACGAAATCTATATCCGCTACGGCGACGTGCCGACCGGCTACCTGTTCGATGCGTCTTACACTAACCCGCTGTCGGCCGATCAACAGGCCTTCATCCCAAGCACGCAAGCAGGCGATTATTACGTATTGGTCAGGTCCAACCAAGGCGCTGCCGATACGCCGGTCACCTTAAGGGCGGACTTGCTGCCGCTGTCCATTACCAAAGTGACGCCGGACCAAGGCGGTGTAGGCGACGACAATCACCGCTGGGTGACCTTGGATATTTACGGCTCCCATTTCAAGGCCGGAGCACTGGTTAAGTTATCCCGTCCGGGCGTTTTCGAGGTCGAGCCGACGCGTTGGCAGGTGCTTGATGCGACCCATATTCGCGCGATATTCGACCTGCGCGATGCGCCGCGCGGCTTATACGACATCAGCGTAATTAATCCCGACGGCCAGCAAGTCACCGATGCGCTGCGCTATCTTGTCGAGCGCGGCATCGAAGCCGATGTCGCCATCGGCATCGGCGGTTCGCACATGCTTAATCCGGGCGGCAGTGCAAACTACAGCGTTTCATTACAGAGCCTGACCAACGTCGATACGCCTTATGTCCGTTTCGACGTCGGCGCTTCGGACATGGGCTACAGCAGCGATGTGCTGGGCGGCCTCAGTCTTCCCTATGTGATTTTCGGCAGCAATATCGGCGGCCAACCGGATGGATTAACGCTGGATAATGGCGGCAACACCCAAGTCTACGGCATCACGCCGACCGACGGCACGTTACGGAACGATATTCCCTGGGCTCAGCTCGACGGCGCGCAAAATACCGCGGGCTTTAACCTGGCTCCCGGCTATGCCTTGGATGTGGCGGCGGGCGGATTCGTCGGCGCAACCTTCAATGTTCAAACCTATCCCGGTTTGACCGAATGGCTGAATTACGACTTCGAAGGGCTGCGGGACAAGCTTTACGCTTTAAGACCTGAATGGATGGCGCAAGGGCTGTTGGATGGCGGCGTGCAAGACCTTGATAATATTTCACCGGGCTTGGCGCAGAAATTCCTGTCCAAAGACCCGGAAACCCACGTCACCAAACTGGAGTGGCTGGCCATCCCGTTTCGTTTTAATGTGGTCGGCGCGGCAACGCCGATTACCCGCGATGAATTTATCCTGGATCAAAGCCAACACGCCAAGAAATTGCGCGATGCCATCTTGGCGGACGCCCAAGCTCCGTCCGGTTTAAGCACGCTCGCCGCCGATGAGGAGCAGTGGCTGGCAGGCTGGCTGGGCGCGCTTGAAAGCGCAGGCTTATTGCGTCCATTAAACGAAGCGCCGCCGATCCGCGACAACCCGAAAGTGGTCAGCTTGAACGCCACCCTGGCCACCGGCATCCTGTTGGCCAAAGCGGGCGAAAGCTATCGCACCCAAGCCGATATATTGGGCTTTTTCGCCAAGGTTCAGCAATGGTACGGCGATAGCGCCAAATACGCCGGCGATCCTGATGCGGCCAAGGCGGGCATCGATTATGTCGAAACGCGCGAAGACAGCGAGGGCAATAGCGTTGAAATCCCGGTGCCGAAAATGGCCGACGCCCAGACTTTCGACCAAAATGCGGCGCAAGATACCCATTTCATCAACTTCAACATTTTCGCCGGAGGCATCACCGAGCTTGAGTATTTGCGTCATATCGGCGTGCTCGACGCGGACTTCAACCCCGTTTCCGCGCAAGCCCTGAACCTGTCCCAATACCTGCAACAATCGGCCCAGCAGAGCAGCGATGCCAATGCGCTGGTCAGCGTTCGCGGCCCGCAAGCGATTACAGGCAATGACGGCAATAGCTACGTCCCGGCGGATGTCGCGCTGCCGTATACCCTGTCGTTCGCCAACCCGACCGAGGCCGGTATCGGCCAGTTGCGTCTCGTCAGCGAAATCGATGCCGATCTTGACATTCGCAGTTTGCGTCTTGGCGACCTTAAATTGGGCGACATCAACATCCATTTGCCGGTCGACCGAACCAACTTTCAGGGCGATTTCGATTTTACCGGCAGCAAAGGTTTTATCCTGCGCGTCAGTGCCGGAATAGACGCGTCGACCCGGATTGCCACCTGGCTGTTGCAGGCCATCGATCCCGATACCGGCGAAGTCTTGCAGGATACTGTGCGCGGCTTGCTGCTTCCGGCAGCCGATGCGACTGTCGCCAACGCCGGGCAACTGAAGAAAGGCTTTGTCAGCTATACGGTGCGTGCTGCCGATACAGCCCCGTCAAAGGCCGAGATCATTTCCTCGGCGCGTATTTTTGTCGATGCGGCGCCGCCTATCGATAGCGCCTTAAGCTTGGTTACGTTGGACGCCAAAGCGCCAAGCACCGTGCTGGCCGTAACATCCCAAGGCAATGACGCACAAGGCGCGCCCAGTTACGATGTGAGCTGGACGGCAACGGACGACGATAGCGGCGTCAAGTCGGTCACCGTCTATGTCGCCGAGAATGGCGGAGATTTCAAGATATGGCAGCGTCAGGCCGATTCTTCCAGAACCCAAGCCATTTTTACCGGCGAGACCGGCAAGAGCTACGAATTCCTGGCTGTGGCGACCGATAAGTCGGGCAACCGCGAGACGGCCTCTATTGTAAATGCCGTTCTTCCCGATGACGGCAGCCGCCAGGAAATACTCGACTCGTTGGGCGTGAATCAAAGCCTGAGTCAAACCGCCGAGTTCCCGCTAGCCGCCGCAGACCGCAGTTATGCAGCCAATGCCTTGTTCCAGCAAGCGGGCAGCCAACTTCCCGGACACGTAGCGACCACGCAAAAATCCGATTTGCGTAGCGTATTAGCCCCGTTCACTTTGCGCGGTTTTGCCGACGGCTACCAAACCAGTGCCGCCGACATCGGCGCATTAGCCATGGTCGAACTTGCCGACCACAGTATTCTGGCGAGCGCCGGAAGCTTGCGTAATGAAGTGTTCCATTACGGCAAAGACGGCGGCCGCAGCACGACGCCATTGTTTACGCTGGACTCCCCAGTTCTTGATATGGCCGTCGATCGATTCGGCCAACTATGGGTAATGACCGGCGCGCAATTGCTGCAAGTCGATGCCAACACGGGCGAAGTATTGCAACGCATGAACGGGCCCGGCCAGGACCCCTTGACGCACTCGCTGGCTATCCAGCCCACGACCGGAGACATCTACGTTTCATCGGGAAATGGCATTGAAATTTTCCATCCCGGCGAAACCGATCCGACTAAAGCCTGGCGGCATTTTAGCAACCAGCGTGTCGGCGATCTGGCGTTTGCCCCGGATGGCCGCTTATGGGCGGTGACCTGGACCGGCAGCGAAGTGACCTCAGCCCAGCCCAATCCCACGACCGACATTGTCAGTTTCCCAATGAGCGGTCGCACGGTAGGACGCCCAGAGCTTGAGTACCGCTTGTCCGGCCTGATCGACAGCATCGCGTTCGGCGCAGCCGGCACGCCGCTGGAAGGCTTGTTGATAGCCTCCAGCAACCTGCAACAACGTTCGGTCATTAATGGACAATCCGCATTAGCCGACGTGCCGCATAAAACCTCGGTATGGATGGTTCAGCTTGCCGACAAGCGCGTCCTGCAACTGGCGGACGGCGGCACCCGCGGCGAAAGCATCATCACCACCGCCGACGGCAACATCCTGATTGCCCAAACCGGGCATATCGACGTCATCGCGCCGCGTAAAGCCCCGGTGGTCAAGGCGATCACCGTGCCCGATGGGTCATTGGTGCCGTTACCGATGGCGCAGATCGGCGTCGTCTTCGACCAGGACATGTGGACCGGCACCGAAACGACAGACCTTGCCAGCGTATTGAATCCGGCAAACTTTAGCCTAACCGTTCTGGGCACCAATGCAGGCGCAATGATTACCCCGCAAAACATCCATTGGGATGCCGCGACAAGAACCGCCTGGATCGACGTGCAAGGGCTCGAAGCGGGCCAGTACCAGTTGAACATCAGCAGCACGCTGCAAAACGATGCCGAAGTCCGTTTGGAGCAAGGCTACGTCAGCACCTTTACCGCGCTGTTCGACATGACCAGCCAGGTGCAACTTGAGTTCAGCAACACCCGCGCCGACCGCGCGACCGGCGAAGTCAGCTACGACGTCAGCCTGACCAACATCGGCACCGACGACCTCAAAGGCCCGCTGACCTTATTGCTCGATCCGGGCCGTTATTTCGGCGATTCGATCGATAGCGCCAACATCGGCGGCGGCGACCAGTCGGATTTATGGACCATTGACCTCAGTGCGGTCTTATTGGCCAGCGGCGGCAAATTTGCCGCAGGCGCTACGATTACCGGGCAAACCATTACCGTCACCCCGGCCAGCCTGTTCGCGACCCGCGCCGGCATGGCCGATTTGGTTAAATTCAACCTGGGCCACGGCGTCTATGCCGTGCCTCAGGAGAATTTACCGCCGTCGTTAAGCGTTGCCGGACTCACCGATGCCGATACCTTGGCTGCGGCTACAGCAGGCCAGGCCTGGACCGGACAAATCGAGGCCATAGACCCCGACGGCACCGTGATGTACTGGGAGTTGGTGCAAGCCCCTGCGGGCGTCACCCTGACGCCGCCGGCCGACATCTTGCCGGCAGCGGACGGCTATCACGCTGTAGCCACCCTGAATTGGACGCCTTCGTCACTGGATGCGGCCGACAGCGAAATCGTCGTGCGCGTGCAGGACAGCCGAGGCGGCGTCGCCACGCGCAAGTTCCAATTGCCTGTCATCGGCGGCAACAACGCCCCCGTGGTCGATGCGATTGGGGACATCACCCTGAAAGAAGGCCAAGCCCTGAGCTTGCCGCTCGTCGCCGCCGATGCGGACGGCGATGCGCTGACGCTGGTCATCCGCAACCTGCCGGCGGGCGCCGTGTTCGACGCGGCCAGCGGGCTATTGAGCTGGACGCCCGGTTACGACCAAGCAGGTAGCTACCAAAACATCACCGTCATCGCCGGCGACGGCAAAACCACCGTCAGCAAGCAGTTCAACCTGACCGTCGAACAAGGTTACGCCCAGCCGGTTTTAGGCACCGTTGCGCCGCAAACACTGAGGGAAGGGGATAGGTACGCCCTGCAATTGGCGGGTCATGTCGCCGGCAGCGAAGCGCTGGCGGACGGCACCACCGTGACGCTGGCCTACAGCGCGCCGTGGCTGCCCGGCGGGGCCAAGCTGAACACCGAGACCGGCTGGCTCGAATGGACGCCCGGTTACAACCAGCACGGTACATTCCGGGTTCCGGTCACCTTGACCGCCACCTGGACCACGCCCGGCAGCGATCCGGTCGTCACCTCGGTGACCCAGGACGTCGTCTTCAACGTGCTCAACGCCAACGGCGCCCCGGTCTTCGATGCCGCCGAAACCTGGAACATCCTCGAAGGCCAGCCGCTGCAAATCAGCGTCTTCGCGTTCGACCCCGATAACCCGGATTTCGAGCCGCGTATCCGCTTGCAACCCGGCGCGACGGCGACCGGCCCTGAAACCACGGCGCCAACCGTCAGCTACCAGGTAGCGGGTTTGCCGGACGGTGCGACTTTCGATCCCGAAACCCTGGAGATCCTGTGGACGCCGGGCTATGCCCAAGCAGGCAGCTACAGCGTCACCGTGACCGCCACCGATGACGGCGATGGCACCGGCGTGCCGTCCGTCAGCCAACTGGTGCTGCCGATAGTCGTCGGCAATGCCAATCGCGCGCCGGACATCGGCGACATCGGCAATGCCTTTGTCGACAAAGGCAGCGTGCTGGAAATCCCGGTCTCGGCGACCGATGCGGACGGCAATCCCATCCAGGTCAGCATCTCCGGCTTGCCGAGATTCGCGACTTACACTCAAAATCCGTCCAGCAACGGCAGCGCTTCCGGCGTGATCCGCTTTGCGCCGGGCGCCAACGACCGCGGCGATTACACACTCACCGTGGTCGCGCAGGATAACGGCGACGGCACGATCAACCAAGTGCTCAGCCAAGCCAAGAGCTTCGTGCTGACCGTGCGCAGCCAAACCGAAGCGCCGGTGATTACCGCGCCGCGCCAAGTCGTTGCCGTCGTCGGCCAGCCGTTGAGCGTCGCGTTGTTGGCAAACGACCTGGATCAGGATGCCCTGACCTGGACCGCCAACGGCCTTCCGGTCGGCGCTGAAATCCAAACCGCCGTCCAATACGGCCACGCGACCCTGACCTGGACGCCGACCGCCGACGATATCGGTTCCCGCGACATCGAACTGGTCGTGACCGACAGCGGCCTGGCGCCTGAAAATGCAGGTTACGTCCAGCCTACCAACCCGGTGCCGAACGTGACCAAGCAAACGTTGCGCGTCGTCGTGCGCGCCGCCAATGCCGCGCCGGAAGTCTTGGGCGTGCAAGTCAACGGCGCGCAAATTGCCGATACCGGCGCAACCGCCCCGATCCAGCTCAACGCCTCCGAAGGCGTGCCGCTCACGATAGAACTGTTCGGCCGCGATACCGATGCCGACCTGATCGACTGGGCAGCGACCGGCCTGCCGCGCGGCATGACCCTGGACCTGCCCAATACCGGCAACGGCAACCTCGCCGTGCTGCGCTGGACGCCGGATATGTTCGCCGCGCAAGACAGCAACACCGGCACAGCCGGGCAATGGCGCTTTAGCGTCCGCGGCAGCGACGGCGCGGCCCAGTTCGAGCGCAGCTTCGAAGTCCATGTCGCCAACGTCAACCAGACCCCGCGCCTGCTGCCGATGCCGCTGCAACTGGTCAACGAAGGCCAGACCGTCAACTTCACCCTGCGCAGCTTCGACGCCGATAACGACGCCGTCGGCATGAGCCTCGTTTACGACAGCAACACCCCGGCCGGCGTCGTCTTCGACAGCGCCACCGGCTACTTCGAATGGACGCCCGACCAAAGCATCGTCAACGGCGCACTTGCAAACGACCGGCCTTATACCTTTACCTTCCAGGCTACCGATGGCAGCGCAACAGCCACGCAAACCGTGCAAGTTCGAGTGTTTGATGTTAACCGGCTGCCGCAACTGAGCGCGACCAATCACGCGCTGGTTATCGGGCAAACGTTAAGCTTGCCGGTTGAATTGGGCGCGGCCTCTATCGGCATTAGCGCCAGCGACCCGGATGGCGCAGAGCAAACCGCAGCGCTAGCGGTCAGCTTTGCCAACCTGCCGGAAGGGGCGAGTTACGATGCGCAAACGCGCCGCTTTAATTGGGTGCCAGGTCCCGGACAGATCGGCGACTTTACCGTTACGGCAAGCGTGAGCGACGGTAAAAACACTGCCGCCAGAACCTTTACCTTGCGCGTCGTGGCCGAAGCCGAAGCCAACCAGCCTAAAATCACCGTGTCGACAACGCCCGGCACACCCGCCCTACCGGGGCAGACTGTTATCACCAGCGTCAGGGCCGATGCCTGGAGCGGTATCGCCGGCATCGTCACCGAAGTGCGCGGCAGCGGTTTAGGCGATGCCGATACTTGGCAGACAGTAGCGCTGGATAGTGCAGGGCGCATGAAACTTTTGCCCACCCAGCCCGGCTTGATTGAAGTGCGCGTCACCGCAACGGATCGCGATGGCTTTGTCAGTACTCAAACCCATACCATCAGGATCAAAGACGCGGCCGATACCGTAGCGCCGCTGTTGGCATGGACGGATAAGCTAAGTGGTGCGACAGCGACCACTAAGCCGGCGGAAATCAGTCAAATGACAACCTTGAAAGCCGGTTTAGTTGAGCAGCAACTGATGGGCTACACACTGCAAATAGCCCCGGCGGGCAGCGATGCCTGGCAGATGCTTGTCGAGCATCAGGATGCCGCTATCAGTATCGACCGACAGCTTGAGCTGATCGACATCGATCCTGCCAAGTTCGCCAACGGCGTCTACCGATTGCGCCTATCGGCGTGGGATCTTGTCGGCCGCACCACAGAAATTGAAGCCCATATCATTATCGATACCGCGCAGAAAGACTTGGGCACCCTGGCCGTCACGGATAACGTCTACCAGCTGGCCGGGCATACTCTGGCCTTTAACCGCAGCATCGACGTAACGGCAAATAACAACCAAACGGGCGATGTGGGCAACTGGCAGCTAGCCTTGCTCGATACCGGACTGACCACCGACCAGCCCGCCACCACCGCCAGCGGCGCAACCGCGTCGTGGCAAGAAGGCGCGCGCGCCTGGCTGCAAATACCTGAAAACCTGTCGAACTCCGATGCCGACACGCTCAGTTTAAGCTTTACGCTGAATACGAGTAGCGAACGCTTGGGCCAAACGCCGGGCGCGCCGCAAGTGTTCCGCCCGGCGTTTAGCGACTCGCAAGGCTGGCAACTGCAAGCCCATACCTGTTCCGCCCAGGGTGCCGAAAACCTGATGCGCCAAGGCCGCCATCTCTATGACCAAACGACCGGTCTGCCGTGGGTGCCGAGCGCCTACACCCTGATTGCGCCCGACGGCAGCCGCTACGACCTGGACGCCAACGGCCTTATCACCTCGGTCACGTTCTCTGACGGCGCGCAATGGCTGGTTTCCGATGCCGGTATTGCCGCAGTCACCGGCGATACCGCCCAGCGTGTCGAAATCCAGCGCGACAGCCAAGGCCGTATCAGTCGCGTTACCGGCCCTGACGCACAAGGCGAGACGGTCAGCACCGTCTACCGCTACGATGGGCAAGGTCGCCTTGCTCTGGTGCGTGTCCTGCAGCAACCCCCTCTCCCCCTGGGAGAGGGTTGGGGTGAGGGTTCCGCCCTGGGTACGTCGTTGGCCTACGACAGCCAAGGCAAACTGTTGACCGACACGATAACCGCCAAACTCGGCGCGGCCGTCAATTGGCTGGGCAACAGCAGCGCCAATCAATGGACGGGCGAACTTGTCCAAAATACCACGACTACCTTGGCGTTTAACGTCCGCGAATCGGAACTTGCCTCAACCGTGCATACCCCCGGTGCGCAAGGCGCGATAGTCTACGCCATAGAAACCGAACTACCGGCAGACGCAACCGTAGAAGTCAGCGGCGCAACGCTGATCGGCAATGTCACCGTTAACGGCAAAAACACCCTGCTGGTGCGAGTGACCGAAGCCGGTGCCAAATTGGTCCGTCTCACTGGGGCCGGTGCAGCCAGCGTACGTATCAGCGTCGCGGGTGATTTCAACCGCGACGGCAACATTGATGGCGCAGACAGCGGGGAGTGGCAGCAAAATGCATTAGACAGCAACCCCGCAGCCGACCTCAACGGCGACGGCCTAACCAACGCCGCAGACCGCCAACTGCTTTACGCCAACGTCGGCTTTAAAGCCAACCTGGCCCCTTCCGCCGTAGCCAACCTGCCGCAAGGCAAAACCCACTTAGGCCTGGCCGCAAAAATGAGCGTCAGCGCCATCGCCCAGGATATGGAGGGCGATAGCGTCTTCCTGCGCGTGCTTAATGCCAGCCACGGCAGCGCAAAACTCAGTCGGGATGGCAGCAGCTTAATCTTCACCCCGGAGGCCGGCTACGCAGGCCAAGCCACTATCACCTTGCAGGCAGATGACGGCTATGCCCTCGGTGCGCCCATCGAGTTGAATGTGAATGTCAGCGGCGCGGCATTGACCGCTATCCGCATCGCCAACCTGGCCGAGCTGATCAACCTGCAAACCGGCCAAAGCAGCCTCATTCATGCCGTGGGCGATTTTGCCGATGAACAAGACGTTGATTTAACCGCCGGTTCCGGCGATTACCTAACCCTTAATACCCTGGACCTTAGCCCATTGGGCAAAGTGGGTGCTATTGCGATCGCTATCGATGATTCCCGCGACTTGGTTAGCGCCAAAGCCGCAGGCGCAGGGCTGATCAGTCTTAGCCGTACAGCAACGGACGCCCAGCAACAAACCTACACCATTCGCACCGTTGCGGCCATTAACGTCGCGCAGGCAGGGCAGCTTGATCCGCAAACCGGAGAACTCATTGAGCCCCGCGCATCGCTGACAGTAACACCCGATGTTTATCCCGGCACACTGACCCTAACTCCGGGCAGCACACGGCAGTTGAAAGTCCATGTGACCGATCCCAACACCGGACTCAACGCAGATGTTCACGAAGCCGGCCAAACCGCCTTTGCCGGTAGCCCCGAGAGCACGGAAGACTACGTAGACCCGGACACCGGCGAAATCACCACCTATATCTATGCCGCCATCCCCGCCGTCTTCAGCGGCACCCGTTATAGTGTTTCCGATGACAGCATCGCGACCGTCAGCGACAGCGGCTTAATCACCGCATTACGCACCGGCCAAGTCACCGTCTCCATCGTGCATCTGGGCAGCGTGGTCGACGCTTACGGCAGCGTCAGCGAACAAGTGATCGGCCAAAGCGACATCCAGCTGTCCGTGCAAATCGCGCAAACCACCGATAACGACCCGGCCACCGCGACGCCGCAAACCATTACCGTCAACGCCCAGGAAGGCGCCGCCATCAGCGCCGAAACCGGGGAAACCGTATTGATCGGCGCAGGTGCATTAAAACAGGATACCCCGGTATCGATCAGTCGCATCGACGTAACCGCGATAGATCCCAGCACCGCGATCTTTGCCGCCCAACCCGGCGGACTGGAAGCTGTCGGCGCATTCACGCTCAACGTCGGCAGTTCCGCCAGCGCTTACCCGCTGCAATTGGCTATTCCCGTGCAAAACGGCATAGCCGCCCAAGCCGGGGATGAAGTCTGGTTCCTGCGCAAAGGCAAAGTGCTTGCCGAAGGCAGCACGGCTACCAACCTCATTTATCAAGATACCTGGTGGGTCGTCGATAACGGCTTTATCGGCATTGATGCGGGCGGCAACGCCATCGCCAAAACCGCCAGTCCCCCGTACGGCGGCTTGGACGCCTCCGGCGAGTATAGGGTGTACAAAAAACTGCCGGGGGTTATCAGCAGCCCGTTCGAGCTCGCCGTAGGCATCGGCGACGCCATGACCTTTGCCGGGCCGGTCGGCCTTAGCATCAGCTTTGGCAGCGCGGCGCTGCCTTTGGCGATCACCTCCGACATGATCGGCATCATCGCCACTATGGCGACCACAGGAACCGCCTCCAGCTACCATTTTGGCGTCCCCCAGTTTGCCGACATCGCGATCCCCACCGCCAACGAGCCGCCGGTCATAAACACCAGCGCCCAATTGCCGCCTGTCGTAACGCCTTACGGTAACGTCGTCGTGCCTAACATTACCGATGCGTCAGCGGACGGGACTGGTTCCGTCACCATCACCGTAGACAACAGCAACTCCGGCCGGCAATCGGGGCAAATCAAGTTGCGCGCCCTGCTTGCCGACGGCTCGCATATCGATGTGCAAGAGCTTGGCGGCACCGCCAGTGGTGCAATCACCGTTGATACCGCAAACTTAAAGACCCAAGACGGCAAAGTCTTCGCCGTTGGCAGCGTCAGCTGGCAACTGGTGCGCATCATCGACGGCTTCTTGCCCGGCGATGCCTCGATAGAATTTGCCGGCAACACCGCCCGCATTAGCCCCAAAGCCGATATGGCCGCGACCCTGACCCGCACCGGCATCGAATTCTTCCGGCAGAACAAAACCGTCGGACAAGTCGTCCTGGTCAATAAAATCGGTTCCGGGCAAGCCATAGCTTTTGATAACGCCTATCTCAACGGCAACAAAGTCCAGCCCATCGCCTTTAGCTCCGACTTAAGCCGCGCCTATGTGGCAGGCAACGGCGTCATTTACGAAATCGACCTGCTGACCTTCAAACTGATCGACACCATCGCCATACCCGGCGGCAAAAACATCGCCAGCTTAGCATCGGTGGGTAGCCTGCTGATCGTCGGCGAAGGTCAAAGCTATGGTAACGGTGTCGGCAACAACCAACTGTATGCCATGGATACCAACCCAGGCAGCAGCACCTACAATACCTTTAAATCCATCCAAGGCACCGGCATAGAGAACAGCAAACTCGGCGTAGCGGGCATGACCGCTGGGCCGGATGGGCAGACCCTCGTAGTTGCCCTACCGCAAATACCCAATACCACGTTGCTTAGCCCTAACAGCACAGACCGGGGCGACATCCTCATCCTGGATTTCAACACCTTCAACTTTAAGACCGGTACGATCAGCGCTCCAGTCAAGGCCAGCCTGCCAAACGACAGCCTGAGCGGTAAAACCCCGCAAGTCATCACCGCCACCCGTGACGAAAACCGTTATCTGGTCGCCAACGTATCCGATTACAACCGCGGCTTGTCCACGCTGACCTTGACCCGCGATGCAGATGGTAAGATCACCAGCGCCAAAATGGAGGCCATCCGCCTTTTTCAACCTTCAGATAAAATTTACATAGACCGCCTGGATATACAGCGGGCGCAAAGCGCGGTACTGGTCGAACAAGACGGCGTCGAATACGCCATCGTCTCCGATGACAACTACCACTTTCTGGATCCCTACTGGAAGGCCATGTACGAAGCGCCGACCTTCGTCTTTACACCGTCAGGCCCGCCGCTTGCCGTGGGCGGCTCGGCCTCCGCCAAAAAAGTCGCGGTCGGCGGCAAGCTCGGCATCGTCAAAGACCCGTTCGGCCAACAAGGCGACCCGGAATATTTGGGCGCCACCTTGCCGTTGGATGGCTATGGGCTAGTCAACCTCAGCCTGTCCGAAGACGGCAAGGTGCTGATCGGGCAACTGAAAGGCACTTATAGCGGCAACATCCTGAGCGAAGAATCCCTAACCCAAAAGCCCAGCCAAAGCCATGCCTGGGATGTTAAAGCCTTGATTGCAGCAGCCCTTGTCCAGTCAGGTCAGGATCGCTTGCGCAAACACATCTCACTGACCGCTACTCCGAATGCCGAACAGAGCATCGCCGCCCCCGGTAGCGAATTCAAAGGGACGATAGGCACGGCGTTTTCTCTTGAATGTATTATGGCAAGTATCGAAGGTCAGATGGGCGATGTGATTGGAGTTGATTTAAAAGAATTGGCAGCCAGACAATTGCTATTGAGGGAAGGAATATTGACTGAAGCGAACGTTAAAACGCCTTTAGCTAAGTTGAGTTTACTGGATAAAGCATTCGTTACCACGAGAATGCTGGAGCTGTCAGATTTCTCCCTAGATCCACAACAGTTGGAATACTTTGCCGGAAGAATTTCCGGAGAAAACCCATCTCTGAAACTGCTGGTTAAAAATGGCAGCTCCTCCTCAGCGAGTCCATCCATTATTTCGTGTAAATCGGCAGATGCAAGCGATGCCCAAAGCCTGGTAGGAGCTGATTTTAAAGATACCGGCATCTTATTTTTTGTACCCAATATCACCGATGAGAAAACCGCGACGATACCCTCTGACCTAGAAAAACTACGCGCTGGACAAACCTTGGCCGATAAGTTTGCTCAGCTCATTTTTCACTACAAAGACGAATATAACCCAGCTGCTCCAGCCGCGACTTTACCAAGAGACAGCCATGGAATCGTTTTAGTCACGGCCAAAGATTATGCTCCCGCAGCAAATGCTTTTGTGGGTGACAGGCCGTTGGATAACCCAGGCTATTCACAATTTTTGTTGAAAGGCGGGATTGACACGGCAAGCACGGATTTACTCGACGTAACAAGAGTTGAGCAAAGGCTAAAATACCTAGGGTACGCTTCCGTTGATGCCACCACTGGCAAGCCCGTTCAAGAGATAAAGATTGATGGCAAGTTTGATGGAAATGAGCAACAGGCGCTCAAGTTGTTTGAGGCAGTGGTGCGCTACACTTCAAAGATTGGCGAAGGAACAGCTACGGGTTCGGCCTCAGCTACTAAGTATGGAGTTACTGTTAATGTTAGTTCAATACAGGTTAAGGTTCAGTACAGAGTTACGATATCGGATAGTGGTATACCTGTTTTTGAAGAAGTGCCTGGTAGTTTTGAAGCCTTGTCGCCTGTGATAACTGAGACGGGAACTAGAACGGGAGGGTCAGTGCAACTATTTGATAATTTCAAGGCCAAAGTTATCAATACGGCAGCAACTAATGGTTTAAATATTGCGATTGGAAAAGCTAAACAACAGGCATGGTTAGCAGCAGGCCTAAGTAGCGAAACTGATAACTACGGCATAGATGGCATTATTGAGCATTTAGATAGTGGCAGTGATATTGCTGCAAGAACGCAAAATGCACTGACTCAAAATTGGCTTAACGCTTACAACGCACCACATTGGATGCAGTTTTTTGCGAGTACAGGCGGCGCTTATGCAGCAACAAATGCTAAATTAGGAGCGACCGCCTGGAATAATCAACAAACTGGCAATCTTGCTACTAACGGACATGTGTTTGGCACAAGTTGGGTGTTTGACCTAATGGCTTTGTCGGCTAAAACTGCTCAAACACAAGGCAGGGCACAACCGTTGCAATTTGCAGGTAGCGGCAAGTTAGGGGTGATGCTAGAGCTTGGCATCAATCCTAACTATATCTCTGGCGGAGAAACTGGCAATCAAAGGGGTATAGATGGTAACGAGTGGCTATTGGGCTTATCTGATATTAATAGCGTGGATTTGCTAAGCGTTACGGCAAGCAATGCCACAGGTGCTACGCCGCAGCAAAAGCTTAAATATGCGCTAGAACAAAAAGAGATACTTTCAAACCTAAGCAATGGCAAGTGGAATTCTGATGTTGCGCAGCAATTGGCTGATCTATTGCAATACACCAACCGAGCACCAGCCCCAGGAGCATCCTCAGCCGGTAACGCGGAATCAAATCTGCAAGACCAAGCCTTAAAAGACTTTTTAGCTGTTTATGCGGCAACGATGAATGATAGCGTTCCGAATAACGGCTCGCTTGATGAAAATAACCAGCTTGCCATGATTGCAAATGCTAACGCAGTAAAGATTCAACAAGCACTTTTTGGGAATGGTCAAGCGGGTGGATTAATTAATAATAAAAACTTATTGTTAGGAGGCTTAGGTGCCAATCAGGGTAGCCTAGGTTCACAGCTGACAGCGGATTCTTTAGCGGCAATAATAGGCTCTCCAAGAGGTTTTGTATCCGGTTGGCTGCAGCCACTTACTGAGGCCATGAGAAAGTTTGACCTTAATACGCCAAACCGTATTGCAGCTTTTATGGCGAATATCAGTGCAGAGTCATTTGGGTTAAGGTCAACTAAAGAATACCTAAGCGATGCTGATGCTGGGGCTGATTATTATACTGACCGGATAAATCATAACCCTCCTATACCGACTAATGGAAACACAAGCGCTCAAGATGGCGCAAACTATAAGGGTCGGGGGCTTATACAGCTTACATTTAGAAATAATTACCGCGCAGCCACGGTTGGTCTAAATGCTGCCTATGGCGCAGGCACCTATGATCTGGAAACAAATTATTTAGATGTTTCAAACGACAAAAATGTGGCGGCTAGAGCTAGTGCTTGGTACTGGCACAATCATCATTTAAATAACAGGATGGACGTAAATAGAACCCCTTCCATCCTCGATTTTCAACAGACATACATAACGATCAGAGGGCCTGGGACACCTGCGCAGCGGAATGACCCTAATTCAGAATATAATCAAGAAAAAAAGGATAGGACTGCCGATTGGATCAGAATAGGTGATGCTACACGTGATCAAAATACCTATGGCAATATGAGAGATATGCTTAAAGCAGTCGGTGTTCAGGCTACGAATAAAGATGGATACAACACAAAATTCGGCATCGCATTAAATAGCCGCATTTTGCAGCCAATAGAACCGCGTCATTTACTGGCGGCTGACACTAATATGACGGAGAGTGAACTTTCCACAAAGCAGAGTTTAAACGATTTGGTGAGTGATTTTGATATTCAAACGGGAGAGATTGACATGTTGCTGGTAGATACCAACTATGTAGATGCATTACCAACCCAAGCCGCTACAGTATATGTAGCGACCTCAAAGGCAAAAAACAAGCCAGACCAGTTGTACGGCACGGTAGGTGTTTGTATGCCAGCTTCCAGTAATATTCATAACCAGTTTGATGGTAAGAGTATATCGGGGGCAGATAGAAATTATCTGACAATTCATGGGTTTTATTATCTTTCAACTAATACTGAAGCAGGTGCCGCATTTAGCTATCATCACTCTCCGCTAGCGATGGAAACCGATTACGATGCTTGGGCTAAACTAGTTCTAACCGCTGAAACTCAGCTATTAGAGCTACCCAAGCATGGCACTATAAAACTACAGAACAGGGATACGGGTAACTTTGATATAGAGCCAGTGCTAGACCAATATTTATCGGGTGAAGGTTATGGGTATAAACCCAATGATGGCTATGTAGGTCCCGATAAAGTAGTGTTTTTAGTAAAAATGGGCGATTACAAAGTAAAGGTTGTTTATTACCTAAAAGTAGTCACGACTGAATTAACTAGGAGTGATGTTAAAAATGGTTACAAAAAATATTGTCCAAAGACCATATGGCAAATCTCCAGTTTCTCTGACGGCATGCCGAATACAACAACCCTAGACAGCCCAGTAACCAACATCGCTGATGGTACCTATTCTATCAGCCTACCCACCACTTTTGCAGCTTACGATTACCTCACTCCAGCGGTAACTTTCACCAACCTCACCGGCGCAGCCGTCGGCGAAACCAAAGGTTCAGGCGCAAACGCCACTATCACCCTGGACACCGACGCCGCAGGCCACGGCTGGTACATCGACTACACCCCGTACCTGAACGAAGACTTCCTGCCCACCAGCAACCCCAACGAATGGGTCGCCAAAGCGGGCAGCGAGGCAGCCGGTAAAATGGACCTGCTGTCCGTGCTGCTGCATGAACACGGCCATGCCTTAGGTTTGGAGCACAGCGCCGATGCCCACGACTTTATGGGTACCACCTTAGAAGCTGTTTAAAAACCTAACAAATTCCGCGTAAAAGACGATGTACCTCAGTAATTTTGATAAATACTTCGGCCGTATCGGTTAGGCGCTCATAATCCTTGGAAAGCCGTCTGGAGTTTCCAAGCC
>Ga0208634_100018_pt1 | contig 174397 bp, 162 predicted proteins | sample LakWasMe81_HOW10_2_FD_183907 | JGI IMG/M metagenome (GOLD analysis project Ga0208634, IMG submission 183907) | Freshwater sediment methanotrophic microbial communities from Lake Washington under simulated oxygen tension - Sediment Metagenome... | ecosystem: Environmental > Aquatic > Freshwater... | reverse complement strand
CCCGCACCGTGCGCGGCGGGCCGCCGTCCACCGTCAGCAGGGCCACACCCTCGCCGGCATTCCAGGCGCCCGCGCGCTTGGGTGCCACCACGCCCAGCAGCTTGAAGCGGCTCTCTGCCGCCGGCTGGGCAGGCGTTTCTGTGGGCTCGCTGGCGCTGGCGCCGAACAAGCGGCTCAGGTCGGCCTGCACCACGCCGCGGTCGCCGGCGCTGAGCGCGCCGGCCGGTGTCGGCATGGCACTCGGGCCGAGTTTGAGCAGCCAGTAGCCGCCGCTGCAGGCCAGCAGCCCCCACATGAGTAAAGCCATCGTTCGCGCAAGCATGAGCCGATTATGATTCAAGCGACATCCGGTACCGGCCACTGGCATCATGCCGGTCAACACCTGACCCCACTTCAAGGCTTACGGCCTATCACCATGCATAGACCTCAACCTCTCGGCCTGCGCCAGCGCGGCTTCACCTTGATTGAACTGCTGGTGGTGCTGGTCATCATCGGCGTGCTGGCCGCGCTGATCGTGCCCAATGTGCTGAACCGCGCCGACGACGCCCGCGTCACCGCCGCGCGCACCGACGTCAACAACCTGATGCAGGCGCTCAAGCTCTACAAGCTCGACAACCAGCGCTACCCCACCGCCGAGCAGGGCCTGGAGTCGCTGGTGCGCAAGCCCACCAGCGGGCCCACGCCGCCGAACTGGAAGCCCTATGTGGAAAAGCTCCCCAATGATCCCTGGGGTCGTCCCTACCAGTACGCCAACCCGGGCGTGAAGGGTGAAATCGATGTCTACAGCTTCGGCGCTGACGGACGTGCCGGCGGCGAAGGCAACGACGCGGACATTGGCTCCTGGCAATAAGCCCCGGCCAGGCAGCGCGCGCGGCTTCAGCCTGATCGAGTTGCTGGTGGTGGTCGCGCTGATCGCGATCGCCGCCGCCACCGTCACCATGGCGATGCGCGACCCCGCCGAGGCACAGCTGCAGCGCGAGGCCGAGCGCCTCGCCGCCCTGCTCGAGACTGCGCGTGCCGAGGCGCGCGCGGCCGGCCTGAGCGTGAGCTGGCGGCCGGTGCGCGACGCCTCGGGCGACGATTTCCGCTTCCAGGGACTGCCGGCCCGCATCGCCCTGCCCAGCCGCTGGCTGGGCGCGCCGGTCGGGGTGGACATCCAGCGCGCCACGGCGCTGGTGCTGGGCCCCGAGCCGCTGATTGGCGCGCAGAGCGTGCTGCTGCGCCTGGGCCAGGAGCGCATCTGGGTGACCACCGACGGCATGGGCCCCTTCGAGGTGCGCCATGACGGTGGCGCTGTGCCATGAGCGCGCGCCAGGCCGCGCGCGGCTTCACCCTCATCGAGGTGCTGGTCTCACTCACCATCGTGGCCATCACCCTGGGCGCCGGCATCAAGGCGGCGGGCGCCCTGACCGGCAATGCCGAGCGCCTGGCCAAGATCGGCTCGGCCCAGTGGTGCGCCGAGAACCAGCTCACCGAAATGCGCCTGGGCAAGCAGTCACTCCCCGGCGTGGGCGACAGCGAATTCGCCTGCGAGCAGCTGGGCCTGCATTACCTCGGCCGCCTGGTCGTGCGGCCCACGCCCAACCCCAGCTTCCGGCGCGTCGAGGCGGTGATGCGCGACGCCGAGGGTCAGGTCTTGCTGAGCATCTCCACCATCGTGGGGCGCAATTGATGCGGCAGGCGCGCGGCTTCACCCTCATCGAAGTGCTGGTGGCCCTGCTCATCATGGCCACCATGGCGGTGATGTCCTGGCGCGGCATCGACGCGATCATGCGCACGCGCGAGGTCAGCCAGGCCAGCCTGGAGCGCAGCGCGCGCCTGCAGACCGTGCTGGCGCAATGGGAGCAGGACCTGCACGCGGTGCAGGACAGCGGCCGCGTCCCGCCCCTGGCCTTCGACGGCTCCACCCTGCGCATCACCCGCACCCATGCCCAGGGCCTGCAGGTGGTGGCCTGGAGCCTGCGCAACGGCCAGCTCTACCGCTGGGCCGGCGCGCCCGCCGCCACGCAATCGGCGCTCAACGAGAGCTACCAGCGCAGCCTGCAGGCCTGGGCCCAGGACGCCGGCCAGCTGCGCGCGCTGGAGGGGTTGAGCAGCTGGCAGCTCTACTACTACCGCGTGAATGCCTGGACCAATGCGCAATCCAGCGGCGATGTGCAGGCGCCCGGCCCGGCTGCATCGGGCGCCGGTGGCAGCCAGCCCCTGCCCAGCGGCGTGCGCGTGATCCTGCAATTCGCGCCCGGCAGCGGCTTCGGCGGACCGCTGACGCGCCAGGTGCTGCTGGAGCCCGGCACATGAGGCGGCTGCAAGGGATGGGCCGGCAAGCCGGGGCGGCCCTGCTCACCGCGATGCTGATCGTGGCGATGGTGAGCAGCCTGGCGGCCGGCATGGTGTGGCGCCAGTACCGCGCGGTGCAGATCGAGGCGGCCGAGCGCGCGCGCGCCCAGGCCAGCTGGATCCTGCGCGGCGCGCTCGACTGGGCGCGCCTGATCCTGGCCGAGGATGCGCGCCGCGTCGGCAACGAGCCCGAAACCGACCATCTGGGCGAGCCCTGGGCCGTGCCTCTGGCCGAGGCCCGCTTGAGCACCTTTCTGGCGGCCGACAAGGGCAATGCCGACGACGGCCCGGAGGCATTTCTGTCCGGCAGCATCCACGACGCCCAGGCCCAGTACAACCTGCGCAACCTGGTCGTCAGCGAGCCGAGCTCGCCCGGCGCGGCCCAGGAGCTGGCCACCCTGGTGCGGCTGTGCGAGAGCGCCGGCCTCAGCAACGACGTGGCCGCGCTGCTGGCGCAGAAGCTGCGCCTGGCCTTTGCCAAGAGCGAGGACAACAGCGACGGTCTGCTGCAGCCGAAGAGCCTGGCCCAGCTGAGCTGGCTGGGCCTGCAGCCCGAGAGCGTGGAACGCCTGCGCCCCTGGGTCACCCTGCTGCCCACCGCCACCCCGGTGAACGTGAACACGGCGCCGCGCGAGGTGATCGCGGCGGTCTTCAACACCAATCTGGCAATCGCGGAAAAGATCCTGCAGGCGCGCAAGGCCGCGCCGCTGCGCGGCATCGACGAGTTGCGCGCTTTCCTGCCGCCCGATGTGCCGCTGAGCAACGAGCGCGCCGCGGTGAAGACTGACTACTTCATCGTGATGGGCCGCCTGCGCCTTGACGAGCGCGTGCTGGAAGAGCGCTCGCTGGTGCGGCGCGTCAGCCGCGAGATCCAGGTCTTGAGCCGCGAACGTGTCAATCTGGTGCTGGAGGGTTCGCGATGAGCCAGCCACCCGGGATCGCCTCCTAGAATGCCGCACCGAGACCATCGTCCATGAGCACCCTCCTCATCTATTTGCCCACGCGCAGCCGCTTGCGCACACAGGCGCGCCCGCCCAGCACGGACGAGGGGCAGCCGCGTGGCGAGCAGGGCCCGGAATACGACTACCTCTACAGCGACGACGGCCTGAGCCTGGCCTCGGAGGGCCGGCGCCCTGCCGGCCAACTGCCCAAGGCCGACAACGTGGTGGCCCTGGTCGGCGACGCCGAACTCAGCTGGCACCAGCTGCAGCTGCCCAGGGCCAAGGGCAAGCGCCTGCGCGCCGCCCTGGCCGGGCAGATGGAGGACCTGCTGCTGGACGACCCCGAGGGCCTGCACTTCGCCATCGAACCCGAGGCCATGGGCGGCGACCATGCCTGGGTGGCGGTGCTGGCGCGCGCCTGGTTGAGCGAGCACCTGGCCGCGCTGGACCAGGCCCATGTCGCGGTGGACCGCGTGCTGCCCCTGTCCTGGCCCGATGCCAGCGCGCAGGGCCACTTCTTTGGCATCGCCAATGCGCCCGACAGCGAGGCGCTCGCACTGCGCTGGAGCGCCGCCGATGGCGTCAGCACCCTGCGGCTGGAGGGCAGCTTTGCCCGCAACCTGTTTGCGCCCGGCGTGGTGCAGGCGGCGCGCTGGAGCGCCGAGCCTGAACTGGCCGCCGCCGCCGAACGCTGGCTGGGCGCCACCGTGAGCCCGCAGACCGCTGCCCAACGTGCCCTCTCCGCCCTGCAATGCCCCTGGAATCTGCGTCAGTTCGAGCTGGCGCCGCGCACGCGCGGCCTGCGCGCGGTGCGCCAGCTTGTGCGCGCCTTCCTGCATCGCCAGTGGCGCCCGGTGCGCTGGGCCCTGGCGGGCCTGCTGCTGGTGCATCTGCTGGGCCTGAACCTGTGGGCCTGGCAACAGCGCGGCCTGCTGGAGGCGCGGCGCGCCGAACTCAGCCACATCCTCACGCGCAGCCACCCGCAGGTACGCGCGGTGCTGGACGCGCCGATCCAGATGCAGCGCGAGACCGATCTGCTGCGCGCCAGCGCCGGCCGCCCCGGCGACCAGGATCTGGAAACCCTGCTAGCCGCCGCCGCCACCGCCTGGCCGGGCGACCGCGGGCCGCTGGAAGCGCTCTCCTTCGAAACCGGCCGGCTGATGATTTCGGCCAATGGCTGGAGCGAGGCGCAGATCCAGACCTTCAAGAAACAACTGCAGAGCGAGGGCTGGCAGCTCGAACTCAACGACGGCCGCATGAGCCTGAGCCGCGCCAACCAGGGAGGCCGCCCATCATGACGCCAGGTTTGCACCGCAGCCGTTCCAGCGACGGGCCGCTGGCCCAGTTGCGCCAACAGCTGGCGCCGCTGGTCAGCGCCTGGCAGGGGCTCGGGCCGCGCGAGCGCCTGGGCGCCCAGGCCGCCGGGCTGACGCTGGCGCTGCTGCTGTTCTGGCTCATCGCGGTGGCACCGGCGCTGCGTACCCTGCGCAGCGCACCGGCCCAGCTCGATGCGGTGGAAGCCCAGCTGCAGGACATGCAACGCCTGGCGCAGGAAACCCGCGAACTGCGCGAGCTGCCGGCCGTGCCGCTGAGCCAGGCCACCGAGGCGCTCAAGGCCGCGAGCGACTATCTGGGCGCTTCCGCCTCGCTCAACATCACCGCCGATCGTGCCGTGCTGACGCTCAAGGGCGTCAGCAGCGAGGCCTTGCAGGACTGGCTCACCGAGGTGCGCAGCGCCGCGCGCGCGCGCCCGGTGGAGGCGCAGCTGCAGCGCGGCCCAGCCGGCTTCAGTGGCAGCATCGTGCTGAGCCTGGGAGGTCCGACATGAAGGCGCTCAGCCTGCGCGCCGCCAGGCCGCCCGCCGAGCCCGGTGCGCGTGCGCGCTACGGCATCGGCCTGCGCTGGCCGCTGATCGGCGCCCTCATCGGCACGCTGGTGGCACTGATCGCCTTCGCCCCCGCCAGCTGGCTGGCGCGCGGCCTGGCCAGCGCCACGCAGGAGCAGTTGCTGCTGACCGATACGCGCGGCACCGTCTGGCAGGGCAGCGGCGTGCTGGTGCTCTCGGGCGGCGCCGGTAGCCGCGACTTCAGCGCCCTGCCCGGGCGGCTCGAATGGTCGCTGGGTCTGCAGCAGCTGGGTCTGATCCTGAAGCTGCGCCAGGCCTGCTGCCTGAACGGCGAAATGCAGCTGCTGCTGCAGCCCGGCTTCGGACACCTGGCCATCAGCGTGCCGGCACAGGGCGACTGGCAGGCGCGCTGGCCGGCCGCCTGGTTGAGCGGCCTGGGCACGCCCTGGAACACCTTGCAGCTGAGCGGCTCCGTGCGCCTCACCACGCGCGAGCTGCGCCTGGACTGGGTGCAGGGGCGCTGGCGCCAGAGCGGTGCCATCCAGCTCGATTTCATCAACCTCGCCTCGCGCGTCGCCACGCTCGCGCCGCTGGGCAGCTACCGCCTCAACATCAGTGGCGATCCCGCCAGCGGCGCCTCCCAGCTGCAGCTCAGCACCATGGAAGGCGCGCTGCTGCTGAACGGCTCGGGCACGCTGGGCGGTGCCGCCAAGGCGCGCTTTCTCGGCGAGGCCAGTGCCGCGCCGGGACGCGAGGCGGCACTCAACAACCTACTGAACATCATCGGGCGGCGCAATGGTGCGCGCTCGGTCATCTCGATCGGATGAGCATGAACAAGCAGCAGCGCAAACGCACGCACGCAAGACCCATGGCGCTGACGCTGGCCACCGCCGTGCTGCTGGGCACGCCGGCCGTCGGCCTGCAGGCCCAGGCCCGCCCACAAAGCCCGGCGCTCAAGGCCAGCACGCCGGTGACGCTGAACTTCGTCAACGCCGACATCGAGGCGGTGACGCGCGCCATCGCGGTGATGCTGGACAAGCAGATCATCGTCGACCCGCGCGTCAAGGGCACGATCACGCTCTACAGCGAGCAGGCCCTGTCGGTGCGCGAGGCCTATCTGAACTACCTGGCCGCGCTGCGCGGCCTGGGCTTCACGGTGGTGGAGAACACCGGCCTGCTGAAGGTGGTGCCCGAGGCCGATGCCAAGCTGCAGTCCGGCACCGTCACGGTGGGCGAGGGCAACCAGCGCGGCGACCAGATCATCACGCAGATCTTCATGCTGCAGCATGAGAACGCCAACAACCTGGTGGCGGTGCTGCGACCCCTGATCAGCCCCAACAACACCATCAATGCCAACCCGGGCAACAACAGCCTGGTGATCACCGACTACGCGGAAAACCTGCAGCGCCTGGGCAAGATCATCGGCGCCATGGACACCTCGGCCAGCACCGATATCGAGATCGTCACGCTCAAGCATGCGGTGGCCTCGGACATCGCCGCCCTGGTGCAGAAGCTCGCCGACGGCGGCGGTGTCGGCTCGGCCGTGGTGCCCGGCCAAAGCACGGGCGGGCTGACGGTGCTGGCCGATCCGCGCAGCAATGCGCTGATCCTGCGCGCGCCCAACCCGGCGCGCCTGGCCGGCGTGCGCGCCATCATCGACAAGCTGGACCAGCCCAGCGCGGTCGGCAACGCGGCGGGCAATATCCGCGTGGTCTATCTGAAGAACGCCGATGCGGTGAAGCTCGCCACCGTGCTGCGCGCCGCCTTCAGCAGTGGCGCCGGCGGCGCCACCGGCGGCGGCAGCAGCAGCGGCTCGGGGCTCGGCAGCAGCCCGCTCACCGGCTCGCAACAGCAGAGCAATACCGCCACCAACGCCGGCGCGGGCGCCACCACCGGCGTCAGCACCGCGGCCACCACCCCGGTGGGGGCCTCGCCCACGCCCTCCACCGGCGGCTTCATCCAGGCCGACCCCTCGACCAACTCGCTCATCATCACCGCGGCCGAGCCGCTATATCGCCAGATCCGCGCCGTCATCGACCAGCTCGACGGCCGTCGCGCCCAGGTCTATGTGGAATCGATGATCGTCAAGGTCGACGCCAGCAAGGTGGCCGACTTCGGCGTGCAGTGGCAGAACCTGTTCGGCAACAAGGGCGACAGCACGATCTCCGGCCTGGGCACCAATTTCGGTAGCGGCAATTCCAACATCCTCAACCTCAGCGCCGCCACCGCGGGTGGCCGCACCACCGCCGGCACGGCGATCTCGGCGGGCGGCATTCCGACCGGCCTGAACGTCGGCGTGCTGAAGAAGATCGGCGACTTCTACACGCTCGGCGCGATCGCCAACTTCCTGGAACAGCAGACCGGCGCCAACATCCTCTCGACACCGAATCTGGTGGCGCTGGACAACGAGGAAGCCAAGATCGTGATCGGCCAGAACGTGCCCTTCGTGACCGGCTCCTTCACCAACACCGGCGCCGGCACCGGCGGCACGGTCAACCCCTTCCAGACCATCGACCGCAAGGACGTCGGCCTGACGCTGCGCATACGCAGCCAGATCGGCGAGGGCGGCGCGGTGCGCATGACGGTCTACCAGGAAAATTCCTCGGTGGTGCCCAGCTCCACCACCTCCTCCGGCCCCACCACCGACAAGAGCTCGATCGAGACCACCGTGGTGGTGGACGACGGCTCCATCATGGTGCTGGGCGGCCTGCTGAAGGACGAATACACCGATGGCGAGGACAAGGTGCCCGGCCTGGGCAGCATCCCCATCATCGGCAATCTGTTCAAGAGCGAGAACCGCAAGCGCGTGAAGACCAATCTGATGGTGTTCCTGCGGCCCATCGTGATGCGCTCGCAGGACGCGGCCGACCGGCTCACGCTGGACCGCTACGAGGCCATCCGCGCCACCCAGCAGCAGGCCCAGCCCAAGGAGAGCATGCTGCTGCCCAATACCGGCGCGCCGGTGCTGCCCGAGTCGCCCAAGACCAGCGTGATCACCACGCCGGTGCGCCGCGGCGCCCCCGAGCAACCCTGAGTGCGGGCGAGAACCAGCATGGCCACCCGCCACCCCCTGCCCTACGCCTACGCCAAGGCCGCCAATGTGCTGCTGGAGGACGACGGCAACCAGCTCGTGCTGTGGGCCACGCCCGAGGTGAGCCTGGCCACGCTCTCCGAGGTGCAGCGCGTCTATGCGGTGGACCGCTTCGAGGGCATGGCCGCCGCGGCGCTCACCGAACGCATCAACGCCGCCTATGCCGGCAGCGAGTCCAGCGCCGCCATGGTGGTGGGCGAGGTGGAGAGCGCGGTGGACCTCTCGCGCATGATGCAGGACCTGCCCGCGGTGGAAGACCTGCTGGAGGCCGCCAACGACGCGCCCATCATCCGCATGCTCAACGCGCTGCTGACCCAGGCCGCCAAGGATGGTGCCAGCGACATCCACATCGAGCCCTACGAGCGCGCCAGCTCGGTGCGCTTTCGCGTCGACGGCACGCTGCGCGAGGTGGTGCAGCCCAACCGCGGCCTGCATGCCGCGCTGATCTCGCGCCTGAAGATCATGGCCGAGCTGGACATCGCCGAGAAGCGCCTGCCGCAGGACGGCCGCATCTCGCTGCGCATCGGCGGCCGCGCCATTGATGTGCGCGTCTCCACCCTGCCCTCGGCGCATGGCGAGCGCGCGGTGCTGCGCCTGCTCGACAAGACCGAATCCAAGTTCACGCTGGAAGGCCTGGGCATGGACGGCGATGTGCTGAATGCCTTCAAGCGCCAGGTGCAGCAGCCGCATGGCATCGTGCTGGTGACCGGCCCCACCGGCTCGGGCAAGACCACCACGCTGTACGCCTCGCTGCAGACCGTCGACACCAGCACCACCAATGTGCTGACGGTGGAAGACCCGATCGAGTACGAGCTGCCGGGCATCGGCCAGACCCAGGTCAACGCCAAGATCGACCTCACCTTTGCAAAGGCCCTGCGCGCCATCCTGCGCCAGGACCCGGACGTCATCATGATCGGCGAGATCCGTGATTTCGAGACCGCGCAGATCGCCATCCAGGCCTCGCTGACCGGCCACCTGGTGCTGGCCACCTTGCACACCAATGACGCGCCCAGCGCCGTCACGCGCCTGATCGACATGGGCGTGGAACCCTTTCTGCTCAGCTCCAGCCTGCTGGGCGTGCTGGCCCAGCGCCTGGTGCGCAAGCTCTGCCCCGTGTGCAAGCGCCGCGACGACGCGGGGCGCTACCACCCGGTCGGCTGCGAGGCCTGCAGCAACAGCGGCTACAAGGGCCGCACCGGCGTCTACGAGCTGATGGTGGCCAATGACGAGGTGCGCCATCTGGTGCACAGCCGCGCCGAGGAACGCGAGCTGTTCCAGGCCGCCCAGGCGGCCGGCCTGCGCTCGATGCGCGAGGACGGCGAGCGCCTGGTGGCCGCCGGCATCACCTCGGCCGAAGAGGTACTGCGGGTGACTCGCGAGTAAGCCCCAGCCATGGCCGCCTACAAGTACGAAGCGCTCAACGCCGCGGGCCGCAGCACCCAGGGCATCATCGAGGCCGACAACCCGCGCAGCGCGCGCGCGCAGCTGCGCGGCATGGCGCTCACGCCGCTGAGCGTGCAGCAGGTGCAGCAGCACGGCGCCGAGGGCGGCAGCAACCGCTTCAGCAGCCGCGTCTTCGGCGCCACCGCGCTGGCGGTCTGGACGCGCCAGCTGGCCGGTCTGGTGGCCGCCGGCCTGCCGCTGGAGCGCGCCCTCACGGCCCTGGCCGACGAGAGCGAAGACCAGCGCCAGAGGGAGTTGCTGGCGCAGCTGAAGTCCGAGGTGAATGCCGGTTCGCCGTTTGCGCGCGCGCTGGCCAGCGCACCGCGCGAGTTCGACGATGTCTACCGCGCCGTGGTCGCGGCGGGCGAGCAGAGCGGCGCCCTGGGTCCGGTGCTGGAGCGGCTGGCCGACGATCTGGAAGAACGCCAGGCGCTGCGCGGCGAGCTGATCGGTGCGATGGCCTACCCGGCCATCGTCTCGCTGGTGGCCGTCATCATCGTGATCTTCCTGGTCACCTATGTGGTGCCGCAGGTGGCCAGCGTGTTCACCAGCTCCAAGCGCAGCCTGCCCTTTCTGACGGTGGCGATGCTGGCGATCTCCGAGTTCGTGCGCATGTGGGGCTGGGCCATGCTGGCCGGGCTGGTCGGCGCCGGCGTGGCGCTCAAGCTGGCGCTGCGGCGCGAGGCCTTCCGCGAACGCTTCGACGCCGCCACGCTGGGCCTGCCGGTGATCGGGCGGCTCGCGCGCGGCTACAACGCGGCACGCTTTGCCGGCACGCTGGCGATGCTGGCGGGCGCCGGCGTGCCGATCCTGAAGGCCTTGCAGGCGGCGGCCGAGACGCTCTCCAACCGCGCCATGCGCGCCGACGCGCTGGATGCGCTGGTGCAGGTGCGCGAGGGTGCGCCGCTGGGTTCGGCGCTGGCGGGCAAGAAGCGCTTCCCCGGCATCCTCGCGATGTTTGCGCGCCTGGGCGAACAGACCGGCCAGCTGCCGGCGATGCTGGAGCGCGCCGCGCGCCAGCTGGGCACCGAGGTGAAGCGCCGCGCCATGGCCGCCGCCTCGCTGCTGGAACCGCTGCTGATCGTGGCCATGGGCGGGGTGGTGATGACCATCGTGCTGGCGGTGCTGCAGCCCATCATCCAGCTGAACACCTGGGTCAAATAGGGCGCTGAAACAAACGCAACGCAGCCGCATCGCGGCTGAAGTCTGATTGCAACCTGGGCTTTCGAAACTGGCCTCCTGCCTCAACCAGGAGTCCCGCATGAACACCCAGCAAGTCCAGCTCGTCCGCAGCAGCTTCGCCCATCTGGCACCGATCGCCGACCGCGTCGCCGCCCTCTTCTACCAACGCCTGTTCGAGCGCAACCCCGAGCTGCGCACCATGTTCCGCGGCGACATGCAGGCCCAGGGCAACAAGCTGATGCAGATGATTGGCGCCGCCGTGGCCCTGCTGGACCAGCCCGAGCACCTCATGCCCGTGCTGCAGAAGCTGGGCCAGCGCCACTACGGCTACGGCGTGCATGCCACGCATTACGACATGGTGGGTGCAGCCCTGCTGCAGACCCTGGATGAAGGCCTCGGGCCCTTGTTCAGCGCACCGGTGCGCGAGGCCTGGATCAGCATGTATGGCCTGGTGGCCAGCACCATGATCAGTGCCGCGCGCCAGGTCGAGCCGGCGGCGGCTTGATCAGCTCAGCACCGCTTCCAGGGCCGCCAGCAGCTCGGCCTTGGCGAAGGGTTTCTCCAGCCTTGCGCAGCCGGTCTGGTCGAGGAACTGGCTGGCGCCGGCCGAGAGCGTGTCGCCGGTGACGAACAGCATGCGGCGCGCCAGCGCCGGGTGGCGCTCGCGCACCTCGCGCCACAGCGCCGCGCCATCCATGCCCGGCATGCGCAGATCGCTGACGATGGCATCGAAGCGCGCCTCGGCCAGCAGCTCCAGCGCTACCAGGCCCGAGTCGGCATTCGCCACCTCGTAGCCGGCCGATTCCAGCATCGCGCGCAGCAGCTCGCCGATCTCGACCTCATCGTCCACCACCAGCACGCGCGCCTTGGCCAGGCCGTCCAGCGCGTCCAGGGGCATGGCGGAGCTGGGCGCGGCAGCCTCGCCGCTGACCGGCAGGCTGAGCCGGAAGCTGGCGCCCCCCTGCTCGCCGGACTCCAGCGCCAGATCGCCGCCATGCTCGCGCACGATGGCGCGCGAGACCGATAGGCCCAGGCCCGTGCCCAGGCCCTCGGCCTTGGTGGTGAAGAAGGGGTCGAAGATCTTCTGCCGCAGCGCCGTCGGCACGCCGGGGCCGTTGTCGGCCACGCGCAGCCAGACGCGCGGCTCGCGGCCCTCGCGGCGCGGCTCCAGGCCGCTGGCGATGCGTATGGTCGCGCCGTTCACGCCGGCCAGCGCATGCTGGGCGTTCACGATCAGGTTCAGCACCACCTGGCCCAGCAGGTCGCCGTCGGCGCTGACCTCGGGCATGTCGGCGCCCAGCTGCAGCTGCACCGCCACGCCATGGCTGCGCAAGGTGTAGCCCAGCATCTCGGCGGCGGCGCGTGCCAGGTCATTGACCTGCACCGGCGCGCGCGTGGCGGGGCGTTGGCGCGCCATATTGAGGAAGGTGCGCACGATGCGGCCGCAGCGCTCAGCGGCCTCGCGAATGCGCTGCGCATCCTGCTGCAGGTCCAGGCCCTCGGTCTTTTCCTCCAGCAGGCTGGCGCGGCCCATCACGATGGCCAGCGGATTGTTCAGCTCATGCGCCACGCCGGCCAGCAGACTGCCCATGGCGGTGAGCTTCTCGCTCTGGCGCAGCGCATCGCGCTGGCGCTCGATCTGCTCGGCCGCCTGCTGGCGCTCGGTGACGTCGCTGAGCGAGGCGGTGTAGTGCACCAGGCCGTCCAGCTCGGTGCGGAACAGCACCATCTCCACCTGGATCTCGCTGCCGTCGGCGCGCAGCGCCGGCAGCTGCACGCGGCGCCCCATCACGCGCTGCTCGCCTCCGCCCGAGACGCGCGCCATGCCGGCGTCGTGCATGGCGCGCAGGCGCTCGGGCACGATCACCTCGCCCACCGGCCGGCCCAGCACCGCCTCGCGCGCATGGCCGAACATGAGCTGCGCGGCCGGGTTGAATTCGACGATGTGGCCGGCCTCGTCGGTGGAGACGATGCCGTTGATGGCGTGGTCGATGATGGCGGCCTTGAGCGCCTCGGTCTGGCGCTCCTTGGCCTGCAGCACGCGCTGGCGCTGGAAGGTCTCGGTCACCGCGTCGACCCAGCCCTGCCAGCGCTTGCCCAGCTGCGGCGCCGGCACCTCCCGCTGTTGTTGCTGCTGCTGCGCGAGCGTGCGCAGATAGCCCAGGGCCTTGACCGCCGGACGCACGAAGTTGCGCGTCAGCAGCCATTGGCCGATCACGAAGGTCAGCAACAGGCCCAGGCCCAGCAAGGCATTGGGCAGCAGGCTGGGCAGGATCTGCGCATACAGCGCCGCGAGCGGCATCGCGTACACATACTGCCAGGGCGAGCCGATGCGCACCGCCTCCACCAGCACCCAGCCCTGGCCATGGTGGACGCCGTCGGGCCCGAACAGCGAGGCATCCAGATCGCTGCGCGCCAGGCCCGCCGGCAGGCGCGATTCAAGCGCCACGCGCACCGGCAGATCGGCCAGGCCCTCGCCCACCGGGGTGCGCAAGGCCTGGGCCGAGTCGGCCAGCACATTGTGTTTGCTGTCGACGATCCAGACCCGGCCGGCCGCGTCACTCCAGCGTTCGGCACGGCGCTGCAGCTCGTCCAGGCGGAAGTCCAGGCTGACCTCGCCGACATAACGCCCGTCCACCACCGCCACGCCGCCATGCGACATCACCAGCTGGCCGTTCAGCTGGCTCACATAGGGTGCGCCCCAGAAACTGATGTCGTTGGGGTCGCGCGCCAGATCGCGGCGCGTGCGTTCGGCCGCCTCGCGGCGCGGCTTGTCGATGGCGCGCAGGCTGCGCTCGCCCATGGACTTGAGCATGCGCTCGGTGGCCACCCAGGGATAACCGAAGGAGCTGTTGACCTCGGCGGCGGCGAACCAGGTGCCCTCGAAGCCGGGCGCACGCAGATGCGCCAGGCGCGCCTGCTCAAGAAAGGCCTGGGCGCGCCGCAGCCAGGCGGGATCGGGCGCGCTGCCGTCCAGGGGCGCCCACCAGAACTGGCCGAAGTCCTCCTTGCTGGCCGCGTCCGCCTGGTCCAGTGACCAGCCATCGGCCGCGCCGTCCAGCTGGCGCGCCTGCAGCGCGCGCGCCAGGCGCGGCCCGCCGTCGGGCGGCTCGTTCCAGCGCAGCTCCAGCATACGGCGCAGGTCCAGCACATGGTCCATGGCCGGTCGCACCACCGCCTCCAGCTCCTGGGCGCGCTCCTGGGCGCGGCGCAGCAGCTGGCTCTCGGCATCGCGCACGCGCTGCTGGAACTCCAGCACCGACAGCACCGCCAGCAACAGCAGCATGGGCACCAGCAACAGCCAGAGCTGGCGCCGCGTGGCACGCAGCACCAGTTCCACACCGTCGCGCTCGGTGCCGCGCTCAGTCATTGCGGCACGAACACATAACCCACGTTGCGTACCGTCTTGATCAGCTCGGGCTTGTCGGGGTTGCGCTCGATCTTGCGCCGCAAGCGCATCACGCGCAGGTCGATGGAGCGGTCAAACACATCCCAGCCGCGGTTGTGCGCCTGCTCCATGATCTGGTCGCGGTTCAGCGGCCGGTTCGGGTGGCGGGCGAACAGGAGCAGCAGGTCGTATTCGGCCGCGGTGATCTCGATCTCGCTGCCATCGGCGGCGAAGAGCTTGCGCTGATCCAGGTCCAGCAGGCGCTCGCCAAAGCGCACGCGCCGGCCCTCCTCGGGCGCCGCGGCGGCTGGTGCGGCCACGGCGGCGGCCGCACCAGCCTGTGTTGGCACCAGCTGGCTACGCCGCAGCACCGCGCGCACGCGCGCCAGCAACTCGCGCAACTCGCAGGGCTTGGCCAGGTAATCGTCGGCACCCAGCTCCAGGCCGACGATGCGATCGACCGTCTCGCCCGCCGTGGTGAGCATCAGGAACGGCAGGCCGGGGTGGGCATCGCGCATCCAGCGCGCCAGCGAGAGGCCGTTCTCGCCCGGCATGTTCACATCCAGGATGGCCAGCGCCGGCAGCGCCTGGCTGGCCAGCAGCTGGCGGGCGGCCTGGGCATCCGCCGCCGCCTGCACCGCAAAGCCATGCCGGCCCAGGTACTCGGACAGCAGCTCGCGCAGCTCCGGCTCGTCATCCACCACCAGCACGGTAGCGGGGGCAAGGCTTGCGCTGAGGCTCATGCACGGGGCTCCAAGTCCAGGGGAAGAACGGCTGGGATGATAGCCAGCGGCCGGGCCCGGTGCGAACAGGGATTCCATCACTCAGGCGCCGACCCAGGCGTCCGCCAGCTGGGCCACCAGCTGCGCCGCCACCGCCAGCAGGGGCAGGCTGGCCAGCACGCGCTGCCACTGGCTGTCGCTGCGGTAGGCGGGTGAACCGGGGGCGTAGCACTCGCCCAGGTCTTCAAGGTCTTCGGCAAAGGCCTCGCTGCGGAAGGTCGGCAATTCGGTCATGGGGCTCTCCTGCTGTTGCCACTCAGAACCGTGGCGGGTTGGAGAGACTGTCGCGGGCGCGGGTTTCAGCCGCACTTCAGGGCCGGGCCGCCATGTTTCATTTGTTTCAGCCGCAACGCCGGCCCGAGCTCCGGAACAAATCGACGAATTGGGGCTTACTCCAACACCACGCGGGCCCGCAGTTTGCTTGAATGGAAGCGGGCACACGCATGCCACGCCTCAGGAGTTGGGTCATGAGCACAAACGCCATCGCTTGTCTGGGTCCGCGCATCCCGATCGCGCAGATGCGCAGCGTCTACAGCGTGCAGGAGGTCGAGAAGAAGCTCGGCAAGCTCTCCAAGCAGGAGCATGAGCCGCTGCGCTCCACCTACCAGCGCATGCTGGACAAGGGCCCGCAGCGCTTCCAGGTCAAGCCCTCCGGCCTGCCAGCGATGCAGCACCTCTACGAGGAACTGCCGAATTTCCAGCGCGTGCTGGACGATGTGCGGCGCCAGATCGCGCTGTGCGAGGACAGCGGCGACCCGCTGGAGATCACCCCGCTGCTGCTGCTGGGCCCGCCCGGCATCGGCAAGACGCATTTCGCGCGCCAGCTGGCGCAGCTGCTGGGCACCGGCATGGGCTTCATCTCGATGAGTTCGCTGACCGCCGGCTGGGTGCTCTCGGGCGCCTCCAGCCAATGGAAGGGCGCGCGCCCCGGCAAGGTCTTCGAGGCCCTGGTGGACGGCGACTACGCCAACCCGGTGATGGTGGTGGACGAGATCGACAAGGCCGGCGGCGAGGCCGCCTACGATCCGCTGGGCTCGCTCTACAGCCTCTTGGAGCACGACACCGCGGGCAGCTTCATGGACGAATTCGCCGAGGTGGCGGTGGACGCCAGTCAGCTCATCTGGGTGGCCACTGCCAACGATGCGCGCGGCATTCCGGAGCCGATCCTGAACCGCGTGAATGTGTACGAGGTGGAGACGCCGGACTTCGAGGCCGCCCGCCATATCGCGCTGACCCTGTACCAATCGATCCGCCAACAGCATGACTGGGGCCGGCGCTTCGACGAGCAGCCCGGCGACGCGGTGCTGGACCGCATGGCCGAGCTGGCGCCGCGCGAGATGCGGCGCGCCTGGATGACCGCCTTCGGCAATGCCAAGCTGGCGCATCGCGGCACCCTGCTGTGCGAGGACCTGCCCGACCCGGGCAAGAAGCGCGGCGCGATCGGCTTCATGCAGTAGCGCCAGCCAGCGCCACGCCGCCCCCTATGATCCCGGCATGCCCAAGAGCCTTGCCGGACAACTCGTCGTCGCCATCTCCTCGCGCGCCCTGTTCGACTTCGAAGAGGAGAACCAGCTCTTCGAGGACGGCGACGACCGCGCCTATATGGCCCTGCAGCAGCTGCGCCTGGACCTGCCCGCCAAGCCCGGCGTGGCCTTTTCGCTGGTGCACAAGCTGATGGCCTTCAATGAGGGCGAGGCCGCGCCGCGCGTGGAGGTGGTGGTGCTCTCGCGCAACGACCCGATCTCCGGCATGCGCGTGTTCCGCTCGGCCAAGGCCCATGGCCTGGACATCCAGCGCGGCGTGTTCACGCGCGGCCAGAGCCCCTGGCGCTATCTGCGGCCGCTGAACGCGCAGCTGTTCCTCTCGGCCAACGAGGAGGATGTGCGTTCGGCCCTGGCGGCGGGCGTGGCGGCAGCACGCGTCGTGCCCTATTCGGCCCATGCCTCGGAGGCCCACCCCAAGGAGCTGCGTATCGCCTTCGACGGCGACGCGGTGTTGTTCTCCGACGAGGCCGAGCAGGTGTTCCAGCGCGAGGGGCTGGACGCCTTCCAGCAGCATGAGCGCGAGCATGTGCTGCGCCCGCTGCCGGCCGGCCCCTTCAAGCCGGTGCTGGAGGCCCTGCACCGCCTGCAGCGCGAACCCCGCGGCGGCATGAAGGTGCGCACCGCCCTGGTGACGGCGCGCAGCGCGCCGGCGCATGAACGCGCCATCCGCACCCTGATGGACTGGCAGATCGAGGTCGACGAGGCGATGTTCCTCGGCGGCCTTGACAAGGGTGAATTCCTGCGCGAGTTCGAGCCCGACTTCTTCTTCGACGACCAGGCCGGCCACATCCGCAGCGCCAGCGCCCACGTACCCTCGGGGCACGTGGCCAGCGGGGTGAAAAATTCGGCTTAGCTCAGGGTCACGCGCGCGAACTTGCGCTTGCCCACCTGCACCACCACCGTGCCGGCCTCGAGCTTCAGCCCCTTGTCGCTGATCACCGTGCCGTCCACGCGCACGCCGCCCTGCTCCACCATGCGCGCGGCCTCGCTGCCCGAGGCCACCAGGCCCGCAGCCTTGAGCACCGCGGCAATGCCCAGCGGTGCGCCGGCAAGCGCCAGCTCGGGGATGTCGTCCGGGATGCCGCCCTTGGCGCGGTTGTTGAAGTCCTGCTCGGCGGCCTCGGCCGCCGCGGCGCTGTGGAAGCGCGCGGTGATCTCCTTGGCCAGCAGCACCTTGGCATCCTTGGGGTTGCGGCCGGCCGCCACCTCGGCCTTCAGGCCGGCGATCTCCTCGATCGAGCGGAACGACAGCAGGTCGAACCACTTCCACATCTGCACATCGCTGATCGAGAGCACCTTGGCAAACATGCTGTTGGCCGGCTCGGTGATGCCGATGTAGTTGTTCTTGGACTTGGACATCTTCTCGATGCCGTCCAGGCCTTCCAGCAGCGGCATGGTCAGGATGCACTGCGGCTCCTGGCCATACTCCTGCTGCAGATGGCGGCCCATCAAGAGATTGAACTTCTGGTCGGTGCCACCCAGCTCCAGATCGCTTTTCAGCGCCACCGAGTCATAGCCCTGCATCAGCGGGTAGAGGAACTCGTGCACCGAGATCGGGGTCTGGCTGGCGAAGCGCTTGGCGAAGTCGTCGCGCTCCATCATGCGCGCCACCGTGTACTTGGCGGCCAGCTGGATCATGCCGCTGGCGCCCAGCGGCTCACTCCACTCGCTGTTGTAGCGGATCTCGGTACGGGCCGGGTCCAGCACCAGCTTGGCCTGGGCGTAATAGGTCTCGGCATTCGCCTTGATCTGCTCCTTGGTGAGCGGCGGGCGCGTGCTGTTGCGACCCGAGGGGTCGCCGATCATGGAGGTGAAGTCGCCGATCAGGAAGATCACCTGGTGCCCCAGGTCCTGCAACTGGCGCATCTTGTTGAGCACCACGGTGTGGCCGATGTGGATGTCGGGCGCCGTCGGATCCAGGCCCAGCTTGATGCGCAGCGGCTGGCCGGTGGCTTCCGAGCGGGCCAGCTTCTGCAGCCAGTCCGCCTGGGGCAGCAGTTCCTCGCAGCCGCGCAGGGAGATGCGCAGGGCCTCCTCGACCTTGTCCGTCACCGGGTAGCGCGGCGCGGCCTTGGCCTCATGGGCGGTGGCGGCGGGGGCGGCGGTCGGGGTAGTTCGGGATTCGGACATAGGGCATGCTCTGGCCCCCTCTTGGCAGAGGTAAAGCCTTGATTTGTCGGGTTTTCTAGGCGTTGACGCCGCGATCGCCTGGGTATACTCGCGGCTCCTTTTGTGAGCGGACGGGCCGGTGAGGGACCGCCGCAAAAGCTACGAGATTCTAGTGGACGCCCCGGGGCGTCCGATCTGCAGGGCCGGTTTGTAGGGGCCCGTACAACAACAAGACCTTGGGTTTTTGAGCGTGACCGACTGGATATTCGAGACGAAACAGGCTCTGGCGCGAGCCGAAGCCTTTGCCGCTCGGCATCCGCGTGCGCTCACCGGCACGGTGGTGACGCTGCTGAGCGGCTTTGCCATCACCGCCTTCGGTATTGCCCCGCTGGCGCCCGACGCGCGGGACCTGCCCCAGCACCAGATCAGCCTGGCCGTGCAGGTGCCCGATCTTGAGGAACAGCTGGCCGCGCTGGCCGCGCACCAGATCGGCCTGACCCGCAACGAATTCACCCGCGCCAGCGACACCGCCGACAGCCTGCTCAAGCGCCTGGGCGCCTATGACCCGGCGTTTGCGCAGTTCCTGCGCAGCGACGCCACCGCCAAGCGCCTGCTGCAGGGCCGCGCCGGCAAGATGGTGCAGCTGACCGCCAACGCCGCCGGCGTGGTGGAAAGCCTGGTGGCGCGCTTCCCGGCCGAGAAGGCCGAGCAGCAATCCACCCATTTCAGCCGACTGAGCATTGGCCGCGCGGCCGATGGCGGCTTTGCCGCCAAGCTGGAAACCGCGGCGCTGGAAACCCAGACCCGGCTGGGCAGCGGCACCATCCGCAGCTCGCTGTTTGCCGCCACCGACGAGGCCAATATCCCCGATGGCGTGGCCTCGCAGATGGCCGACATGTTCTCGGGCGACATCGATTTCCACCGCGAACTGCGCAAGGGCGATCGTTTCTCCATCGTCTACGAGACTCTCACCGCCGATGGCGAGCCGATCAACTGGGACAGCGCGGCCGGCCGCGTGGTGGCCGGCGAGTTCGTCAACAACGGCAAGACCTACTCGGCCCTGTGGTTCAAGGACCCGGCCAGCGGCAAGGCAAGCTATTACGGCTTCGACGGCCAGAGCAAGCGCCGCGCCTTCCTGGCCAGCCCGATGGAGTTCTCGCGCGTGACCTCCGGGTTCGCGATGCGCTTCCACCCGATTCTGCAGACCTGGCGCCAGCACCTGGGCACCGATTACGGCGCCCCCAGCGGCACCGCGGTGCGCAGCGTCGGCGACGGCACGGTGGACTTTGCCGGCTGGCAGAACGGCTTCGGCAACGTCATCCATCTGCGCCACAGCGGCGACCGGACCACCGTCTACGCGCACCTGAGCCGCATCGATGTGAAGAAGGGCCAGCGCGTCGAGCAGGGCCAGAAGATCGGTGCCGTGGGCGCCACCGGCTGGGCCACCGGCCCGCATCTGCATTTTGAATTCCGCGTACGTGGCCAGCACCAGGACCCGCGCGCGATTGCACGCGCCTCCGAGGCCATCACCCTGCCGGCCACCGCGCGCGCCATCTTCATGCAGACCGTGGCGGGCGTGAAGACGCAGCTGGCGGTGGCCGAATCGATGGGCGAAGGCGTCAGCGGCGCCGACTGAACAAGCATCGCGCCGTGCTCTATATCGGACTGATGTCCGGCACCTCGCTGGACGGGGTGGACGCGGTGCTCAGCCGCTTTGCCGCCGATGGCAGCATGCAGACGCTGGCGCATCGCCACCAGCCCTTTCCCGACACCTTGCGCAGCGAACTGCTGGCGCTCAACAGCCCCGGCGGCGATGAGTTGCATCGCGCCGCGCTGGCGGCCAACGGCGTGGCGCGCAGCTACGCCGCCCTGGTTGGCGAGCTGCTGGGCCAGAGTGGCCAGCGCGCCGCCGACATCAGCGCCCTGGGCGCCCATGGGCAGACGGTGCGCCACCGGCCCGGCGAGTTCGATGGCTGCGGCTATACCAGCCAATTGCTCAACGGCGCCCTGCTGGCCGAGCTGAGCGGCATCGGCGTGGTGTGCGATTTCCGCAGCCGCGACCTGGCCGCCGGCGGGCAAGGCGCCCCGCTGGTGCCGGCCTTCCACCAGGCCTTGTTCGGCCGCCGCGATGCGGACGTGGCGGTGCTGAACATCGGCGGCATCAGCAATATCAGCCTGCTGCATGGCGATGGCCGCGTCGGCGGCTTCGATTGCGGGCCGGGCAACTGCCTGATGGATCTGTGGATCGAACGTCATCGGGGCCAGGCCTATGACGCCGCGGGCGCCTGGGCCGCCCAGGGCCAGGTCTTGCCCGCCCTGCTGGCCGCCATGCTGGCCGAACCCTATTTCCACCAGGCGCCGCCGCGTAGCACCGGGCGCGATCTGTTCAACGCGCGCTGGCTGGACGCGCTGCTGGCGCAGCATGCGCCCCATGCGGCCGCCGCCGACGTGCAAGCCACCCTGTTGGAGCTGACCGCGCAATGCTGTGCGAGCAGCCTGCTGCAGTACGGCGGCGGTGCGCCGGCCGAGTTGCTGGTCTGTGGCGGCGGCGCGCTCAACACGCGCCTGATGGCCGGCCTGCAGGCCCTGCTGCCCGGCCGGGCGGTGCTGGCCACCGATGCACGCGGCCTGCCGGCGATGCAGGTGGAGGCTGCCGCCTTCGCCTGGCTGGCGCATCGCTTCATGCAGCGCCTGCCGGGCAATCTCGCCAGCGTCACCGGGGCGCGCGGCGCGCGCGTGCTGGGTGCAATCTACCCGGCCTAGAAACGCAAAAGCCGCCCGCAGGCGGCTCGCAGACGGAGGGCCGGGCCTCAGGCCGAGAAACTCGAGCCGCAACCGCAGGTGGTGGTCGCGTTCGGGTTCTTGATCACGAACTGTGCGCCCTGCAGGTCTTCCTTGTAGTCGATCTCGGCACCCATCAGGTACTGCAGGCTCATGGCGTCGATCAAGAGCGTCACGCCGTTCTTGTTCATCGCGGTATCGTCCTCGTTCACGGCCTCGTCAAAGGTGAAGCCGTACTGGAAGCCCGAGCAACCGCCGCCCTGCACGAACACGCGCAGCTTCAGCTCGGGATTGCCTTCCTCGGCCACCAGATCACGCACCTTTTCGGCCGCGCTGTCGGTGAAGATGAGCGGCGCCGGGATATCGCTGGGGCCGGCCGTCGTGGATTCGAGAACTGCGCTCATGCTGTGGTTCCTGCGGAAAAGAAGTTGGCCGGATTATCGCCCAGCCCGGCACTCAAGTATTCCGTGACGGGCGGCAGGCCCTTGGGCGCCAACGGGTATTGATGGCACTGCGGCCGGCGGAAATGAAACAAGGCCGCTTGCGCGGCCTTGTTGCGTGCTTGGCCACCAGGGGCCAGGCAGAAGGATCGATCAGCGCTTGCTGAACTGCTTCCGGCGACGTGCACCGTGCAGACCGACCTTCTTACGCTCGACTTCACGCGCATCACGCGTGACGAAGCCGGCGCGGCTCAGTTCGGGCTTCAGGGCTGCGTCGTAGTCGATCAGCGCGCGGGTGATGCCGTGGCGCACAGCACCGGCTTGACCCGACTCGCCACCACCGTGGACGTTCACCTTGATGTCGAAGGCTTCGCCATTGTTCGTCAGCAGCAGGGGCTGCTTGGCGATCATGATGGACGTTTGACGGCCGAAATAATCAACGATGGCCTTGCCATTGATGATGATTTGGCCCGTGCCCTTCTTGATGAAGACACGTGCGACCGACGACTTGCGGCGGCCGGTACCATAGTTCCAGTTTCCGATCATCACCGCTCCTTAGATTTCCAGAGCCTTGGGCTGCTGGGCGGCGTGCGGGTGGGAACCACCTGCATACACCTTCAGCTTCTTCACCATGGCATAGCCCAACGGACCCTTGGGCAGCATGCCCTTGACAGCCTTCTCCAGGGCACGGCCCGGATGCTTGGCTTGCATGTCCTTGAACTTGGTGGCATAGATGCCACCAGGGAAGCCACTGTGACGGTAGTACACCTTGTCGGTGGCCTTGTTGCCGGTCACGCGCAGCTTGTCTGCGTTGATGATGACGATGAAATCACCGGTATCCACGTGAGGCGTGTAAATGGCCTTGTGCTTGCCGCGCAAACGGAGTGCCACTTCGCTGGCAACACGTCCGAGCACCTTGTCGGTGGCGTCAATCACAAACCACTCGTGCGTCACCTCGGCCGGCTTGGCGCTGAAGGTCTTCATGAGTTTCTTTCGATTTGCCGGCCACAAACTGAAGCCGGCGGTCTATTGGCTGATTCAGCCTCTGCGCCTGATTCGGTGCTGCTTGTTTGTGCAGTACAACCCGCACATGCAGCCTCTCACCCCAGCGGCAAAGACTTCTTCCCCGCAGCCAAATACGGGAAAGCCCGCGAGTGTACCAGCGAATCGGGGCAAGGCCAAGCCCGCCCTAGAGTTCACGCTCGAGGCCGGCCGCGCGGCCTCCGGTACCATGCGGGTTTTTACGTAGCCCCGGAGCAACTCCATGAGTTCGCGCGAACCCTCAGCACTTGCCGATCCCGCCGTCAGCGAGCCCGAGGCCGCGCCCGCCGCATGGGGGCCGGTTGCTGCCCTGCAGCGCTTTGCCTCCTGGGTACCGATACGCTCGCTGGCGCGCCGGCATCGCCGTCGCATCAATGACCATCTGCTGGCCCTGACCGAGCGCGATCGCTACCTGCGCTTCGGCTATCCGGCCTCCGACGAGCAGATCTCGCGCTATGCCAACTCGCTGGATTTCGAGCGCGACGAGGTCTTTGGCATCTTCAACCGCCGGCTTCAGCTGGTGGCCATGGCCCACCTGGCCTATGAGCCGGCACCCCAGCGTGCGGGCAAGCCGGCGATGGCCGAGTTCGGCGTGTCGGTGCTGCCAAGCGCGCGCGGTCGCGGTTTCGGCGCGCGCCTGTTCGAGCATGCCGCCCTGCATGCCCGCAACCGCGGCATCGAGACCATGTTCATCCACGCGCTGAGCGAGAACGCGCCCATGCTCAAGATCGCTCGCAATGCCGGCGCCACGGTGGAGCGCGACGGCAGCGAGTCGGAGGCCTGGCTGCGCCTGCCGCCCGACTCGGTCTCGTCCCATGTGGGCGAGGCGATCGAGCGCCACCTGGCCGAGCTGGACTTCCAGTTCAAGCGCCATGCGCGCGTGCTGGGGGATCTGATCGACGGCGTCGCCGAGGTCAAGTCCAACTACGACAGCGCCGGCAAGGCCGCCAAGCAGTAGCCGCAAGCGGGCGCAATGCGCCCACGCAAGCACAAATCCGGGTTCAACCTCCCCCTCCTTACGGGGGTAGGCCCGGAACCCTGTGTCACGCGGATCCGTTACATTCAGTAAACAGGCTCTTGACTGCAAGCGCCTGATCTACCCAACGAGATCACGAGGGACATGCAACCCACCGTTCCGTGGATCATCGCGCTGGTTTCAGGCCTGGGCATGCTGACGATGGCATTGCTCTGGGTGCTGCGCCGCCCGAAGGCATCTGCAAAACCGCTGCCCACGGAATGGTCCCTCACGGCCCGGCCGGTCTTCAGCGCCGATGAACGCCGCGTGTTTCGCCTGCTCAAGGAAGCCCTGCCGCACCATGTAGTGCTGTCCAAGCTGCCCCTGGTGCGCTTTTGCCAGCCCACCGAGGCCAAGGAAGTGCGCTACTGGTACGACCTGCTGGGCGCCACCCATGTCAGTTTTGCGATCTGCAGCCCGAACGGCCGCGTGCTCGCCGCCGTGGATCTGGACAACGAACGCAACGGCTCGGGCCGCAGCCTGCAGATCAAGCAGTCGGTGCTGGCCGCCTGCCGGGTGCGCTATCTGCGTTGCCCGATCGACAACCTGCCCAGCGCCGCCGAACTGCAGCTGCTGGTGCCCTTCAGCAACAACAGCTCGCGCGGCCCGCAGCCTGCGCCGGCCACGCCCTCGCAATCGCCGCATGGTGGCCGTAGCGCTGGCCGCAGCACCGGCATCAGCAGCAGCACACCACGCCGCTCCAGCCGCAATGGCCTGTGGCAGGACTCGGCGGTCTTCAACGATTCCTTCTTCGCACCCGACAGCCGCTACGACTCGCTCACCGGCCAGGACGGCCTGCAGCGCAGCCGCCGCGAACTGGCCGCACTGCAGGAGGTCCGCTCGCAGCGCTCCGCCCTGCCCGACACGATGGCCGGCGATTCGCAATATCCCGACGAAGCGCCCAACGACATCGTCGGTGTTGTCATAGACTCGCCCCGCTACGGCCGACGCTAGGCATCCGCCAGACCGAACCCCTAAGCGGCGCCAGACCCCAGGTCGGCGCCGTTTTTGCATGCCACGATGACACCCGACACCAGCTTCGCCACCCTGACCCCGGAGTTCATGCTCGACGCCCTCGAGGCGGTGGGCCTGCGCGCCGACGGCCGCATGCTGCAGCTCAACTCCTATGAGAACCGGGTGCTGCAAGTGCATCTCGAGGATGGCCGCATCGCGGTGGCCAAGTTCTACCGGCCGGGCCGCTGGAGCGATGCGCAAATCCTCGAGGAACATGGCTTTGCGCGCGAACTCGAGGATGCCGAGGTCCCGGTGGCGGCGCCCTGGCTGCTCGCCGGGCAGTCCACGCTGGCGCATTACCAGGGCCAGCGCTTTGCCGTCACGCCGCGCCAGGGCGGGCGCGCACCCGAACTCGAAGATCCCGAGGTGCTGACCTGGATCGGCCGGCTGCTGGGGCGACTGCATGGCGTGGGGCGAAGGCAGCCGTTCGCGCACCGGCTGCGCTGGGTGGGTGCCGAGCCGGGCGTGCTGGCGCGCGACTGGCTGCTGCAGCACCAGACCGTGCCACTGGAGATCGCCCCGGCCTGGCAGTCTGTGGTGGACGCCTGCCTGGAGCGCATCCAGCAGGCCTTCGACGCGCTTGCGGACCTGCGCCTGCTGCGCCTGCATGGCGACTGCCATCCCGGTAACATCCTCTGGACGCCCGACCGCGGCCCGCACTTCGTCGACCTGGACGACGCCGTCACCGGCCCGGCGGTGCAAGACCTGTGGATGCTGCTCTCGGGCGACGCACTGGCCGCGCGCCAGCAGCTGGCCTGCGTGCTGGAGGGCTACGAAACGGTGGCCGAGTTCGATCGCCGCGAGCTCAGCCTGATCGAACCGCTGCGCACCCTGCGCATGATTCACCACAGCGCCTGGCTGGCCAAGCGCTGGGGCGATCCGGCCTTTCCGATCGCCTTCCCCTGGTTCGGCACGCCCAACTACTGGCACGACCAGGTGGCCAAGCTGCGTGAGCAGCTGGAGGCGATGCGGCCGGCGGACGAACTGCCGCCGCCGGACGCAGCCGGCGACGACGATGACTTCGAGTTCGACGCCGGCTTCCGCTAACGCTCAGACTTAGCCGAGCAGCAGCGCGTTGACGCGCCGCACATAGGCGGCCGGATCTTCCAGCTGCCCGCCCTCGGCCAGCAGGGCCTGGTCGAACAGCACCTGGGCCAGCGCGTCGAAATGCGCGCTGCCCTCCAGCTTCTTCACCAGTGCATGCTCGGCATTCACCTCCAGCGTCGGCTTGGACGCCGGCGCCTGCTGGCCGGCCTGCTTGAGCATGCGCGCCAGGTGGGCGCTCATATCGCCCTCTTCCACCACGACGCAGGCGGGTGAGTCGACCAGGCGGGTGGTCACGCGCACATCCTTGGCGCGCTCCTTCAGCGCTTCCTTGAGGCGCTCCAGCACCGGCTTGAAATGCTCGGCCGCTTCCTCGGCGGCCTTCTTCTCGGCCTCGTCCTGCAGCTTGCCCAGATCCACCGCGCCCTTGGCCACCGACTGCAGGCTCTTGCCCTCGAACTCGTAGAGGTGCGAGAGCATCCACTCGTCCACGCGGTCCACCAGCAGCAGCACCTCGATGCCCTTCTTGCGGAAGATCTCCAGCTGCGGGCTGTTCTTGGCGGCCGCCAGGCTGTCGGCGGTGATGTAGTAGATGACGTCCTGGCCTTCCTTCATGCGCGACAGATAGTCGGCAAAGCTCACGCCCTCGTCGGCCTGGGTGGAGGCGAAGCGGAACAGCTTGGCCAGGCGCTCCTGGTTCTGGTGATCCTCGCCAATGCCTTCCTTGAGCACGGCGCCGAAGTCCTTCCAGAAGGCCGCGTACTTGGCGCGTTCGGCCGTGTCCTCGCTGTCGGCCAGTGTCTCCAGCATCGACAGCACGCGCTTGGTCGAGCCCTCGCGGATTGCCTTCACGTCGCGGCTCTCCTGCAGCAGCTCGCGCGAGACATTGAGGGGCAGGTCGGCCGAATCGATCACGCCCTTCACAAAGCGCAGATACACGGGCATCAGCGCCTCGGCGTCGTCCATGATGAAGACGCGCTTCACATAGAGCTTGACGCCGCCGCGCTTGTCGCGGTTCCACAGGTCGAAGGGCGCCTTGGCCGGGATGTAGAGCAGCTGGGTGTACTCGCTGCGGCCCTCCACGCGGTTGTGCGTATAGGCCAGCGGTGCCTCGGTGTCGTAGCTGATCTGCTTGTAGAACTCCTCGTACTGCTCAGGCGTCACCTCGCTCTTGCTGCGGGCCCACAGGGCCGAGGCCTTGTTGACGCTCTCCCACTCATCGGTGAGCTGCTGCTCGCTCTTCTCCGGATCCCAGCTTTCCTTGCGCATCAGGATGGGCAGGGAGATATGGTCGGAGTACTTGCTGATGATGGACTTGAGGCGCCAGGTCTTGAGGAACTCCTCCTCGCCCTCGCGCAGGTGCAGGATCACATCGGTGCCGCGGCCAGGCTTGGCGATGGTCTCGACCTCGTAGTCACCGGTGCCCTCGGAGCTCCAGCGCACGCCGTCCTCGGCCTTCAGGCCGGCGCGGCGGGTTTCCACGGTGATGCGGTCGGCCACGATGAAGCCGGAATAGAAGCCCACGCCGAACTGGCCGATCAGGTTGGCATCCTTCTTCTGGTCGCCCTCCAGCTTGGCCATGAACTCGCGCGTGCCGCTCTTGGCGATGGTGCCCAGATGGGCAATCGCTTCCTCGGCGCTCATGCCGATGCCGTTGTCGCTGATGGTGACGGTGCGCTGCTCGGCGTCGAAGGACACGCGCACTTCCAGGTTCGGCTGCTCCTCGAACAGCTCGGCGTGGTCCAGCGCCTCGAAACGCAGCTTGTCGCAGGCGTCCGATGCGTTGGAGACCAGCTCGCGCAGGAAGATCTCCTTGTTGGAGTAGAGCGAATGGGTGACGAGGTGCAGGATCTGCTTGACCTCGGCCTGGAAGGAATGAGTTTGCTTTTCCATAGCTTGTGCTTGTCGATGTGCCTAAGGATTTGAAAGCGCGAAGCGCCGCCAGCGCCCCGCAATTGGGGACGCCCGCGGCGCTTTCAAGAGCGGGATTTCAGTAGGAAACGCTGAGCTTGGGGATGTCCACCTTCAGCATGGCCTTGCTCAGGGCGCCACTGGCCGCGCGCGCATAGTCCAGGCCAAAGGCCGGATCGCGCAGGGCCTGCGGCCCCACGGCATTGGCCACCGCCAGGATCTTGTCGGCGATCAAGACCTTGCCCGAGCCGCGCATCGGCTCGCAACCATGCTTGACGAATTGCTCGTCCAGCCACTGGCGCGCGGCATCGTAAGAGAGCACCTCGCTGGCGTCGACCACCAGATCGACCTGCTCGTTGACATCGAACACGACCTTGACCTCACTGCGCATGAACAACTCCTTGCTACGGTTCAAGCCATTGTGGCTCAGCCACGCGCCGCCTTCACCGCTTCGCTCAAGACTTCGAGAACTTCCAGCGAATCATCCCAGCCCAGGCAGGCGTCGGTGATGCTCTTGCCATACTCCAGCTTGCTGGGATCGTCCTTGCCCGGGGTGAACTTCTGCGCGCCGTCGTGCAGATGGCTCTCCACCATCACGCCGAAAATATGCTTGCTGCCGGCCTTGAGCTGGGCCGCGATATCGCGCGCCACCTCCAGCTGGCGCTGGTGCTGTTTGCTGCTGTTGGCATGCGAGCAATCGACCATCAGCGTGGCGTCGAGCTTGGCGGCGGCCAGATCCTTCACCGCGGCGGCCACGCTCTCGGCGTCGTAGTTGGGCGCCTTGCCGCCACGCAGGATCACATGGCAATCCTTGTTGCCCTTGGTCTCGACGATGGCTACCTGGCCGTTCTTGTGCACCGAGAGGAAGTGATGCGGACGCGCCGCGGCCTGGATCGCGTCGGTGGCGATCTTGATATTGCCGTCGGTGCCGTTCTTGAAGCCGATCGGCGCCGACAGGCCCGAGGCCAGCTCGCGGTGCACCTGACTCTCGGTGGTGCGCGCACCGATCGCGCCCCAGGAGATCAGGTCGCCGATGTACTGCGGCGAAATCACGTCCAGGAACTCCGAGCCCGCCGGCATGCCGGCGCGGTTGATCTCCAGCAGCAGCTGGCGCGCGATGCGCAGGCCCTCGTCGATGCGGTAGCTCTCGTCCAGGTAGGGGTCGTTGATCAGGCCCTTCCAGCCCACCGTGGTGCGCGGCTTCTCGAAGTAGACGCGCATCACGATCTCCAGCGTGTCGGCGTACTTCTCGCGCTGCACCAGCAGGCGGCGCGCGTACTCCAGCGCCGCGGCGGGGTCGTGGATCGAGCAGGGGCCGATGATGACCAGCAGGCGGTCATCCTTGCGCTGCATGATTCTTCGGATGTTGTGGCGCGTGCCCACCACCAGCTGCTCCATGGGCGTGCCCCGGATCGGGAAGAAGCGGATCAGATGCTCCGGCGGCGGCAGCGGCGTAATGTCGCGGATGCGTTCGTCGTCGGTCTGGCTGGTCTTGTCCTGCGGCGAGTACCAGCGTTCGGCCTGGTTCGTCGGCGTGGCGGTCTTGGCGTTCATGGGCTGACTCTTGGGTGAGGTGTGGGACTGGATGAGACGAAAAAAAACCGCCGGGTGGGGACCCGGCGGTTTTCAGGATTCGGTCAAGGCGCTTACGCGTTTGCCTCTCCTCCGCCGGTGCGGTGCGAGAACCAAAAAAAGCCAAAAAAATAGGACTTCTGCGAAAGCATGGCTTGAATGTAGAAGCTCGCTCGCCGAGCGGTCAAGCGAGCATTTGGGCAATGTTGCAATGCGGCATCAGCACTTCGCTTGCCCTCAGGCGGTACCGCCGACGGTCAGGCCATCGATGCGCAGGGTCGGCTGGCCCACGCCCACCGGCACGCTCTGGCCCTCCTTGCCGCACACGCCCACGCCCGTGTCCAGGGCCATGTCATTGCCAATCATGCTGACGCGGGTGAGCGCATCGGGGCCGTTGCCGATGATGGTGGCGCCCTTCACCGGGTACTGGATCTTGCCGTTCTCGACCCAGTAGGCTTCGCTGGCCGAGAAGACGAACTTGCCGGATGTGATATCCACCTGGCCGCCACCGAAGTTGGTGGCGTACAAGCCCTTGTCAATGCTGGCAATGATTTCCTGAGGGTCCTTGTCGCCGCCCAACATATAGGTGTTGGTCATGCGCGGCATCGGCACATGGGCATAGCTCTCGCGCCGGCCATTGCCGGTGGGTGCCACGCGCATCAGGCGGGCATTCATCGCGTCCTGGATATAGCCCTTCAGGATGCCGTCCTCGATCAGCACATTGCGCTGCGAGGCGCAGCCCTCGTCGTCCACATTGAGCGAGCCGCGGCGGTCCGGCAGGGTGCCGTCGTCCAGCACCGTGACGCCCTTGGCCGCCACGCGCTGGCCGATGCGGCCGGCAAAGGTGCTGGAACCCTTGCGATTGAAATCGCCCTCCAGGCCATGGCCCACCGCCTCGTGCAGCAGCACGCCGGGCCAGCCCGGGCCCAGCACCACGGTCATCTCGCCGGCCGGGGCCGGGCGCGATTCCAGATTGGTGAGCGCGGCGCTGACCGCCTGCTCCACATAGCTGGCAATCATCTCGTCGCTGAAATAGGCCAGGCCGAAGCGGCCACCGCCGCCGCCGCTGCCCACCTCGCGCCGGCCGTTCTGCTCGGCGATCACGGTGATGGACAGGCGCACCAGCGGCCGCACATCGGCCGCCAGCGTGCCATCGGCACGCGCAATCAGCACCACCTCGTGCTCGGCCGCCAGGCCGGCCATCACCTGGGCGATGCGCGGGTCCTTGGCGCGGGCCATGCGCTCGGCGCGCTCCAGCAGGGCCACCTTCTCGGTGCTGTCCAAGCTGGCGATCGGGTCGGCCTCGCCATAGAGCGAGCGGCTGCCGGCCACGGTCGAGGTGCTGGGCACCTTGACGCGCTTGCTCTGCCCGGCCGCGGCGATGGTGCGCACGGTGCGCGCCGCGTCCAGCAGCGCTGCCTCGGAGATGTCGTCGGAATAGGCAAAGGCAGTCTTCTCGCCGGCCACCGCGCGCACGCCCACGCCCTGGTCGATGCTGAAGCTGCCGCTCTTGACGATGCCCTCTTCCAGGCTCCAGCCCTCGGCACGGGTGGTCTGGAAATAGAGGTCGGCATCATCGACACGGTGCTCGGTGATCAGCCGCAGCGCCTGCGCCAGGCTGGCCTCGGTGAGACCGAAGGGCTCCAGCAGTTGGGAGCGTGCCGTGATCAGACGGGCCAGGGTGGGTTCGCGCGAAATCATCGGCCGATTGTAGGAGTCAAGCCGTACCCCAGACATTCGCAATGGCATCGAAGACCAGGCGCAGGCGCGGCGTGTCGCGCAGCTCGCGGTGCGCCGTCAGCCACAGCGGCAGCGGCGGTATCTCCACCTCGGGCAGCACCCGCAGCAGATCGGGGTCGCGCGCCGCCAGCGCCTGCATGCCCACGCCGATGCCCAGACCGGCACGCAGCGCCTCCCACAGCACGATCTGCTGGTCACAGCGCAGGCAGAAGAACTCGCGCTCCACCTGGAAGCCGGCGGCAGCGAAGCCGCGCAAGAGCTGATCGGCATGATCGAAGCCCAGCCAGTCATGCTCGGCCATGGTCGCGCGCGTGGGCATGCCCTTGCGCTCGAGGTAGCGGCGGTGCGCATACAGGCCCAGGGGCCAGTCGGCCAGCTTGCGCGCCACCAGGGTGCTTTGCGCCGGCCGCAGCATGCGCAGGGCAATGTCGGCGCTGCGCTCCAGCAGATTCTCCACCTCGTTGCTGGCCACCAGCTCGATCTGGATCTCCGGGTGCTGTTGGCGCAGCTGCAGCAGCAGTTCGGGCAGGAAGTAGGCGCTGACGATCTCGCTGGCGGTCAGGCGCACCGTGCCAGCCAGCTGCTGCTCCTGCGCGGCCAGGGCGAGGGCCAGGTCTTGCGCGCCCTCGCGCATGCGCCGCGCCGCGGGCAGCAGGGCCTGCCCGGCGCGGGTCAGGGTCAGGCCACGGCTGTGACGCTCGAACAGGCTCTGGCCCAACCGCAGCTCCAAGGCCGCGAGCTGCCGGCTCAGGCTGGGCTGGCTCAGGCCCAGCAGCGGCGCGGCGCGGCTCAGCGAGCCCAGCTCGGCGAGCACCAGGAAGGACTGCAGCAGCGACCAGTCGATGGGAGTGGGCATGGCTTGGCTATTCAATAACGCATGACGGCCATGCAATTACAGCACTTCCGGATAGCCAGGCGCCGCCGCAGACTTCGCACATCAACGTCCACCTCAGCGAGTCCCCATGCAGCAGACCGTCCTGATCCTTGGCGCCGCCGGCCGGCTCGGCCAGCAGCTCACCCACGCCTTTGCCAACGCCGGCTGGCGCACCCTGGCGCAAAGCCGCAAGCCCTTGCCGGCCGCACTGGCGGCCAGCGCCGGGGTCGAGTGGCTTAAGGGCGATGCGCTCTCCGCTGCGCCCTTGCTGGCCGCGGCACAGGGCGCCAGCGTGGTGATCAATGCCCTGAACCCACCCTACACCGAGTGGGAGCGCCTGGCCCTGCCGTTGGCCCGGGCCGCGCAAGACCTGGCCCTGCGCCTGGGCGCGCTGCTGATGCTGCCGGGCAATGTCTACAACTTCGGCAATGAACTGCCCGCCCTGCTGCGGATCGACACGCCCGAGGTCGGCAACACCAGCAAGGCGCGCATCCGCATCGCCATCGAGGCGGGCATGGCCGCGGCGGCGGCCCAGGGGCTGGACTCGGTGGTGCTGCGCGCCGGCGACTTCTTCGGCGGCGCCCAGGGTGGCTCCTGGTTCGATCTGGCCATCGCCAGCCGGCTCCAGCGCGGCAAGCTCATCTACCCCGGACCGCTGGATGTACAGCACGCCTGGGCCTACCTGCCCGATCTGGCGCGCTGTTTTGTGCGCCTGGCCGCGCAGCGCGCGCAATTGAGGGGCCATCGCCGCCTGCACTTCGCCGGCCATGCGGTCGAGGGTCAGGTCTTGCTGGAGGCGATGCAAAGCATCTGCGCCCGCCCCATCGAGGCAGGCACCCTGCCCTGGGGCTTGATCCGTCTGGCCGCGCCGCTGCTGCCGAGCTGGCGCGCGCTGCTGGAAATGCGCTATCTCTGGCAGCGCCCGCATGCACTAGATGACGGCGAGCTGCGCCAGCTCATCGGCACGCCGCCGCGGACCGAGCTCGGGCTGGCGCTGCGCCTGAGCCTGCGCGAGCTGGGCCAGGGCAAGCTGCTGCACAACGCCGGTCTGGCGCCGGCCTGAGTTTCACGCTTCTTTACAGGGCGGGCGTCGGCGCAGGCCAAGCGCTGGGCGTTGTCTGTGCACCCTTCACCAGGAGCATCCAGATGAACATCAGCATCCGCATCGCCACCCTGCTTGCGCTGTCCGCAGTGGCCGGCCTCAGCCAGGCCCAGAACACGCCGCGCGTGGACCAGCGCGAGGCCCAGCAGCAGGCCCGTATTGCCCAGGGCGCCGCCTCCGGCTCGCTGACGGCCAAGGAAACCCAGCGCCTGGAGCGCGAGCAGGCCGCCATCGATCGGACCGAGGCCAAGGCCAAGGCCGATGGCGTCGTTACCAAGCATGAGCGCCGCAAGCTGCATCACATGCAGGACGCGGCCAGTCACGATATCCGCCACGCCAAGCACAATGCCAAGGTGGCGGGCACGCCCTGAAATCAGCCCTCGCGAGCCTTCTTGATCTCGAGCGCCCGCTCATAGAGCCGGTTGCGCGAGGCGCCGCTGAGCTCCGCCGCCAGGCCCACGGCCTGCTTGAGCGGCAGCTCGGCGCTCAGCAGCGCCAGCGCGCGCAAGGCCAGCTCGGGCAGCTCGGCATCGCCGGCCACCACCACCGCCGCCGCATGCAACACCAGCACGAATTCGCCGCGCTCGCGCTGCGCATCCGCCGCCAGCCAGGCCGGCATCTCGCCGGCCTTGGCGGTGTGCACCGTCTCAAACTGCTTGGTGAGCTCCCGGCACAGGGTCAGGTCTTGCCCGGGGCAGAGTTCGGCCAGCAGATCGACCACCGCCCTGATGCGGTGCGGCGCCTCGAACAGCACCTGGCTGTAGGGCTGACCCGCCAGCGCCTGGGCCGCGCTGCGGCGCTCCTGCGCCTTGGTGGGCAGGAAGCCGACAAAGCGGAATCCGGCCGAGGCCGCATCGCCGCTGGCGCTCAACGCCGTCACCACGCTGCTGGCGCCGGGAATGGGCAGCACGCGCAGGCCGGCGGCGGCCACCGCCGCCACCAGCACCGCGCCGGGGTCCGAGACCGCCGGCGTGCCGGCATCGCTGATATAGGCCAGCCGCTCGCCGCGCTGCAGGCGCGCCACCACCTGGGCCGCGCCCTCATGCTCGTTGTGCTGGTGCACCGCGATCAAGGGCTTGTGCAGGCCCAGATGCCGCATCAGACCGGCGCTGACGCGCGTGTCCTCGCAGGCCACCGCATCCACCAGCCCCAGCACATGGGCGGCACGGAAGGACATATCCGCCAGATTGCCGATGGGCGTGGCCACCACATACAGCGTGGCGGCGGGATACTGCTGCATGCCAGCCGCCGCAGCGGCGGCCTGCATCAGCAGGGAGGCGTCTATGTTCAAGTGGAGCTCCACGAAAGCGCAGGGCGATGCGGCCGAAGACCGCGCCCTGCATTACCTCCAGCAACAGGGCTTGAGGCTGGTGAGGCGCAATTATCGGGTGGCGCGCGGGCCGCATGCGCGCGGCGGCGAGGTCGACCTGATCATGCTGGACCGCGATGGCACGCTGGTGTTCGTGGAGGTGCGGGCACGCGCCAGCGCCAGCCATGGCGGCGCGGCGGCCAGCGTCACCGGCACCAAGCAGCGTCGCATCGTGTTCGCGGCTCGGCATTACCTGCTGCGCCAGGCCACGCCGCCACCCTGCCGTTTCGACGTGCTGGCGCTGGACGGCGAGACCATCACTTGGTTACCTGCCGCCTTCGACGCCGAGCAAGGGTAGACCCTGCTTGCTCGCTTATGATGCCGCCACATGCTTGAACAACGCATACAGCAACAATTCTTCGAAAGCGCCGACCTGCTCTACCAAGTGGCCGAGGCGCTGTCCCGCCCCGTCGCCACCGCGGCGCAAATGCTGGTGGACGGCATCACCGGCGGCGGTCGCGTGCTGTGCTGCGGCCTCGGCGCCTCGGCGCTGGATGCCAGCTACCTGGCGGCCCTGTTGGTGGGCCGCTTCGAACAAGACCGGCCCGGGCTGGCCGCCTGGAGCCTCGATGCCCATGCCCAGCTGGGCACCAGCACCCCCGACAGCGCCGCCGCGCTGACGCGCCAGATCCAGACCCTGGGCCATCCCGGCGACCTGCTGCTGCTGTTCGAGGCCCAGGCCGCCAACGCCCATGCGCTCAAACCGCTGCTGGACGCGGCACATGCGCAGGACATGAGCGTGATCGCCCTCACCGGCAGCCAGGACGAGGAAATCCGCGGCCTGCTGCTCGACACCGATGTGCAGCTGAAGGTGCCGCACAGCCGCCAGGCCCGCGTGGCCGAGGCGCATCGCCTGCTGGCGCATTGCCTGTGCGACGCCGTCGATCTGCAACTTCTGGGCGCCGGCGAATGAGCCGCGCCCCCACCACCTACCAGAGCCGCCCATGACCCCGTCGAACTCCAGCCCCACCCGCCGCCTGGCCCTGCTTGCCACGCTCGCCGCCGCCCTGCTGGGCAGCGCCTGCGCCCCCCTGGTGGTAGGCGGCGCGATGGTGGGCGGCGCGCTGATGGCCACCGACCGCCGCACCTCGGGCACGCAGGTGGAAGACGAGGGCATCGAGTTCAAGGTCGGCGCGCGCCTGCGCGAGCAACTGGGCGATCGCGTCCACATCAACGTCAACAGCTACAACCGCATGGTGCTGTTGACGGGCGAGACCCGCAACGACGAAGACCGCGCGCGCGCCGAGCAGATCGCCGCCCAGGTGGAGAACGTCAACCGCGTGCTCAACGAGGTGGGCGTGGGCATGCTGAGCTCGATCTCCAGCCGCTCCAACGATGTCTTCATCGCCGGCAAGGTCAAGGCCAGCCTGCTGGATGCACGCGACCTGATGTCCAACGCCTTCTACACCGTGGTGGAGCGCGGCAACGTCTACCTGATGGGTCGCGTCACCGAGCGCGAGGCGCATCGCGCCAGCGAAGTGGCGCGCGGCGTCAGCGGCGTGCAGAAGGTGGTGCGCGCCTTCGAGATCATCAGCGAGGAAGAGCTTGCGCGCATCACGCCCAAGCCCGCACCGACCAAGTAAGCCTTACTTCAGCCGCTTGATCAGGCTGGAGGTATCCCAGCGCCCGCCGCCCAGGGCCTGCACATCGGCGTAGAACTGGTCCACCACCGCGGTGACCGGCAGGCGCGCACCGTTGCGGCGCGCCTCGTCCAGCACCAGGCCTAGATCCTTGCGCATCCAGTCCACCGCGAAGCCGAAGTTGAACTGGTCGTCCACCATGGTCTTGCCGCGGTTGTCCATCTGCCAGCTCTGCGCCGCGCCCTTGCCGATCACGTCCAGCACCTGCTTCATGTCCAGGCCCGCCTTCTGACCGAAGGCGATCGCCTCGGCGAGGCCTTGCACCAGCCCGGCGATGCAGATCTGGTTCACCATCTTGGCGAGCTGACCGGCACCGCTCTCGCCCACCCGCGTGACGGCACGCGAAAACGCCAGCGCCACCGGCTGGGCCGCAGCAAAGGCATCGGCATCGCCGCCGCACATCACGGTGAGGGCGCCATTCACCGCGCCCGCCTGGCCGCCCGACACGGGCGCATCCACGAATTGCAGGCCCCTGGCGCGCGCGGCGGCGTACAGCTCGCGCGCCACCTCGGCCGAGGCGGTGGTGTGATCGACGAACACCGCGCCGGCCGCCATGCCGGCGAAAGCGCCCTGCTCACCCAGCACCACCGAGCGCAGGTCGTCGTCGTTGCCGACGCAGGCAAACACGAACTCGGCGCCGGCCGCCGCTGCCGCGGGCGTGGCCGCGCTCGCGCCGCCATATTCCTTCACCCAGGCCTCGGCCTTGGCCGGCGTGCGGTTGTAGACGGTGACGCGATGGCCGGCGCGCGCCAGGTGGCCGGCCATGGGATAACCCATCACGCCGAGGCCGAGAAACGCCACCTTGCGCGGCGGGATGGGGTCGTAGTTGCGAGTGGGTGCGTTCATGCACCCGACTCTAAACGATCGTCAGGTGCTCGGTGCCGGAGGAGAGGTCGCCGCTGCGCGCGCGTTCGCTGTTCAGCTTGATCTGCAGGCGCAGATCGTTCACCGAGTCGGCGTTGCGCAGCGCGTCTTCGTAGTTGACGCGGCCGAACTCGTAGAGATCAAACAGGGCCTGGTCAAAGGTCTGCATGCCCTGCTCGCGCGAGCGCTTCATGATCTCCTTGATCTCGCCCACCTCGCCCTTGAAGATCAGGTCGGAGATCAGCGGCGTGTTGAGCAGGATCTCCACCGCGGCGACGCGGCCCTTGCCCTCGCGGCGCGGCAGCAGGCGCTGCGAGATGATGGAGCGCAGATTCAGCGACAGGTCCATCAGCAGCTGGGCGCGCCGCTCCTCGGGGAAGAAGTTGATGATGCGGTCGAGCGCCTGGTTGGCGCTGTTGGCGTGCAGGGTGGCCATGCAGAGGTGGCCGGTCTCGGCAAAGGCCACCGCATGCTCCATGGTCTCGCGGTCGCGGATCTCGCCCATCAGGATCACGTCGGGCGCCTGCCGCAGCGTGTTCTTCAGCGCCATCTCCCAATTGTCGGTATCGATGCCCACCTCGCGCTGGGTGACGATGCAGTTCTTGTGCGGATGCACGAACTCGACCGGGTCCTCGATCGTGATGATGTGGCCGTAGGTGCTCTCGTTGCGATGGTCGATCATCGCCGCCAGTGTGGTGCTCTTGCCCGAGCCGGTGGCGCCCACCACGATCACCAGGCCGCGCTTGGTCTGCACCACCTCGTTGAGGATGGGCGGCAGCTCCAGCGAGGCGATCGTCGGCAGCGAGGCCGGGATGGTGCGCAGCACCAGGCCCACATGGCCCTGCTGCATGAAGGCATTGCAGCGGAAGCGCCCCACGCCCTGCGGCGAGATGGCGAAATTGCATTCCTTGGTGCGCTCGAACTCGGCCGCCTGCTTGTCGTTCATGATGGAACGCGCCAGCTGCAGGGTGTGCTGGCCGGTGAGCGGCTGCGGCGAGACCTTGGTGACCTTGCCATCCACCTTGATGGCGGGCGGGAAGTCGGCGGTGAGGAACAGATCCGAGCCCTTGCGCGACACCATCAGGCGCAGCAGATCATTGATGAACTTTGACGCCTGATCGCGTTCCATACGGGTCCTTCAGTTCGGGCTTGCTGGAAAATTTTGCCGTCACTCACATGGCTGACGCCATATGAGTGACGTCGAACTTCCCGGGCCTCAGCCCGGGAAGTTCTCGGGGAACTTGGCCTTGGCGCGCGCCTCGGCGGGCGCGATCACATTGCGCCGCACCAGGTCGGTGAGGTTCTGATCCAGCGTCTGCATGCCCTGCTGGTTGCCGGTCTGGATGGCCGAGTACATCTGTGCCACCTTGTTCTCGCGGATCAGGTTGCGGATCGCCGAAGTGCCCAGCATGATCTCGTGCGCCGCCACGCGGCCGCTGCCGTCCTTGAGCTTGCACAGGCTTTGCGAGATCACCGCCACCAGCGATTCCGACACCATCGCGCGCACCATTTCCTTCTCGGCCGCGGGGAACACGTCGACGATACGGTCCACCGTCTTGGCGGCCGAACTGGTGTGCAGGGTGCCGAACACCAAGTGGCCGGTCTCGGCCGCGGTGAGCGCCAGGCGGATGGTTTCGAGGTCGCGCATTTCACCCACCAGCACGGCGTCCGGGTCCTCGCGCAGCGCCGAGCGCAGCGCGTTGGCGAAGCTCAGCGTGTGCGGGCCGACCTCGCGCTGGTTGACCAGGCATTTCTTGGACTCGTGCACGAACTCGATCGGATCCTCGATCGTCAGCACGTGGCCGTACTCGCTCTCGTTCAGGTGGTTCACCATCGCCGCCAGCGTGGTGGACTTGCCCGAACCGGTGGGCCCGGTCACCAGCACCAGGCCGCGCGGCTTGAGCGCCAGATCGGCAAACACCTTGGGGCAGTTGAGCTGCTCCAGCGTGAGGATCTTGGACGGGATGGTACGGAACACCGCACCGGCGCCGCGGTTCTGGTTGAAGGCATTGACGCGAAAGCGCGCCAAGCCCTGGATCTCGAAGGAGAAGTCGACCTCCAGCGTTTCCTCATAGGCCTTGCGCTGCGAGTCATTCATGATGTCGTAGACCATGTCGTGCACCTGGCGGTGCTCGAGCGGCTCGACATTGATGCGACGCACATCACCGTGCACGCGGATCATCGGCGGCAGGCCGGCCGAGAGGTGCAGGTCGGAGGCCTTGTTCTTGACCGAGAATGCCAGCAGTTGGGTAATGTCCATGATTGGGGCAGAAAGCGTGGGCCATTATGGCGACGATCTCCGAGAACATACAAGAACTGCACCAGCGCATTGCCAGGGCCTGCGAGGCCGCCCATCGCCCCGTGCAAAGCGTCACATTGCTCACCGTCAGCAAGACGTTTCCAGGCGACGCCGTGCGTGCCGCCCATGCGACCGGCGAGCGCTGCTTCGGTGAGAACTATGTGCAGGAGGGGCTCGACAAGATCGCCGAACTCGCCGACCTGCGCGGCGCGCTCGAGTGGCATCTGATCGGGCCGCTGCAAAGCAACAAGACGCGCGTGGTGGCCGAGGCCTTCGACTGGGTGCACAGCGTCGATCGGCTCAAGATCGCGCAGCGCCTGTCCGAGCAACGCCCGGCCGGGCTGGCGCCGCTGCAGATCTGCCTGCAGGTGAACATCAGCGCCGAGGCCAGCAAGAGCGGCATCAGCCTGGCCGAGCTGCCGGCGCTGGCCGCGCAGGTGGCGGCGCTGCCGCGCCTGCGGCTGCGCGGCCTGATGGCCATTCCCGAACCCGCGGGCGATTTCGAGGCGCAGCGCCGGCCGCATCGCGCCCTGGCCCAGGCCCTGGCCGGGCTGAATCGGCAAGGCCTGACCCTCGACACGCTGAGCATGGGCATGAGCGCCGACCTGGAAGCCGCCATCGCCGAGGGCGCCACCATCGTGCGCGTCGGCTCGGCCATCTTCGGCAGCCGCGCCGCCAGGGCGTGAGCACCGGCCCGCGCTACCTGGCCCTGGCCGACGAGCTCGGCGCGCTCATACACAGCGGCGCGCTGCGCGCCGGCGACCGCCTGCCCTCGGTGCGCCAGACCTGCCAGACCCGGCATCTGAGCCCGGCCACGGTGTTCCAGGCCTATTACCTGCTGGAGTCGCGCGGCCTCGTCAGCGCCGCGCCGCGCTCGGGCTATTTCGTCAACGCGCTGCCGCTTGGCGCCAGCCCGCGCACCTCGCAGCCCTCGGCGCAGCCCGGGCCGGTGGCGGTGAGCGAGCTGGTGTTCGAGGTGCTGGGCGCCTCCAGCGCCGCCGCGCTGCTGCCGCTGGGCTCGGCCTTCCCGGCGGCCACGCTGTTCCCGCTCGAGCCGCTGCGGCGCGCCCTGCAGGCCGGCATGCGCAAGCTCGAGCCGGCCCAGATCACCGCCGAGCTGCCGCTCGGTCACGAGGGGCTGCGGCGCCAGATCGCACTGCGCTATCTGCGCCTGGGCATCAGCGTGGCGCCGGACGAGATCGTGCTGACGAATGGCGCGCTGGAAGCCCTCAACCTGTGCCTGCAGGTGCTGACGCGGCCGGGCGATGCGGTGCTGATCGAAGCGCCCGGCTTCTACGCCGCGCTGCAGGCGCTCGAGCGCCTGGGCCTGCGCGCCATCGAAGTGCCCACCCATGCCGGCGAGGGTGCCGATCTGGATGCCATGGCCGCGCTCATCGCCGAGCACCGCCCCAAGGCCTGCTGGCTGATGACGAGTTTCCAGAACCCGCTCGGCAGCCTGATGCCGGCCGACAAGAAGCGCGCCCTGGTGGCGCTGCTGGCCGGCGCGGGCATCCCGCTGATCGAGGACGATGTCTATGCCGAGCTGCACCACGGCCCCGAGGCCGCGCTGCCGGCCAAGGCCTATGCGCCGCAGGGTCAGGTCTTGCATTGCGGCTCCTTCTCCAAATGCCTGGCGCCGGGCTACCGGGTCGGCTGGGCCGTGCCCGGCCCCTATCTGCGCCAGCTGCAACGCCTCAAGCTGATGAGCAGCCTGGGCGTTTCGCTGCCGGCCCAGGCCGGCCTGAACGAGTACTTGCAGGGCGGCGCCTACGATGCGCATCTGCGCCGCCTGCGCGCCGCGCTGGCCAGCCAGCAGCAGGCCATGCTGGCCGCGCTGCAAGCGCAGCTGCCGGCGGGCGCGCGCATGACCCGGCCGCGCGGCGGCTACTTCATCTGGGTGGAACTGCCCGCGGCCTGCGACGCGCTGCTGCTGCAACGCCAGTTGCTGGCCGAAGGCATCAGCACGGCGCCGGGGCCGATCTTCTCGGCGCGCGCCGAGTTCCGCCATTGCCTGCGCCTGAACAGCGGCCACCCCTGGGATGCGCGCATGGCGGCCGGCATCGCGCGCCTGGGCGCGCTGGCCAAGGCCCAGCTGGCGCCCTGATCCGGTCGCGCCGGGCCGGCACTGATCCTGTGCGGGCCGGCCGCCGGCTGGCAAGATGCCGGCCCATGCCCCGACTGATTCTGCTCTGGCTGCTGGCCCTGCTGCCGCCGCTGGCCGGCGCCCAAGCGCCGTTCGAAGACAGCATGGCCCAGCGCATGCAGGCCTGCACCCTCTGCCATGGCAAAGAGGGGCGCGCCGCGCCGGACGGCTACTACCCGCGCATCGCCGGCAAGCCGGCCGGCTATCTTTACCAGCAGCTGCTGGCCTTCCGCGACGGCCGTCGCCACTACGGCCCGATGCGCGAGCTGCTCGCGCCGCTCAGCAACATCTATCTGCAGGAGATCGCGCAGCACTTCGCGCAGCTGGAGCTGCCCTATGCGGCGGCCCAGCCCGCCGCCCTGCCGGCGCAAGACCTGGCACGCGGCCAGGCTCTGGTGCGCCAGGGCGACGCGAGCCGCGGCCTGCCCGCCTGCAGCGCCTGCCATGGCGAGGCGCTGCTGGGTGCCCAGGCGCGCATCCCCGGCCTGCTGGGCCTGCCGCGCGACTACCTGAACGGCCAGCTCGGCGCCTGGCGGGCCGGCCAGCGCCGCGCCGCCGCGCCCGACTGCATGGCGGAGATCGCCAAGCGCCTGCGCCCCGAGGAGATCAACGCCATCTCGCATTGGCTGGCCGGCCAGACCGTGCCCTTGGGTGCCAAGCCGGCGCCCAGCCCGCCCAAGCCGGCGCCGATGCGCTGCGGAGGCCTGCCATGAGCTGGCGCCATGCGCTCGCGGCGCTGGCGCTGTGCCTGCTGGCCGGCCTGGCCGGTGCCGCGCCCGACACCGCACAGATCGAGCAGGGCGCCTACCTGGCGCGCGTGGGCAACTGCATGGGCTGCCACACCCAGGCCGGCGGCCAAGCCTATGCGGGCGGGCGCGCCATCCCCACGCCCTTTGGCACGGTGTTCGCCCCCAACCTGACCCCCGACCCGGCCACCGGCCTGGGCCGCTGGAACGCCGAGGATTTCTGGAACGCCCTGCACCATGGCCGCAGCCGGGATGGGCGCCTGCTCAGCCCCGCCTTTCCCTACGACAACTACACCCTGCTGAGCCGCGCCGACAGCGACGCCATCCACGCCTATCTGCGCAGCCTGCCGGCGGTGGTGGCGCCGGCGCGCGCCCATGGGCTGCGCTTCCCCTACAACACGCAGGCCGCGCTGTGGGTCTGGCGCGCGCTCTTCTTCCGCCCCGGCGAATACCGCCCCGAGCCCGGCCGCGACCCGGCCTGGAACCGCGGCGCCTATCTGAGCCAGGGCCTGGCGCATTGCAGCGCCTGCCACGGCCCGCGCAATGCGCTGGGGGCAAGACCTGGCCCCGCGGACTTCAGCGGCGCCGCCCTGCCCGGCATGGGCTGGTACGCGCCCTCGCTGCACGACCGGCGCGAGGCCGGCGTGGCCGGCTGGGCCGAGGCCGATCTGATGCAATGGCTGAAGAGCGGCACGGCCGCGCCCGGCAGCGCCCTCGGGCCGATGGCCGAGGTGGTGCTGGGCAGCACCCGCCACCTCAGCGAGCCGGACCTGCGCGCGATGGCGCGCTATCTGCAATCCCTGCCGCCGCAGGCAAGGCCGCGGCCGCCGGCCCAGGCCGCCGCGCCCGCGCTGCGCGCGCAAGGGCGAAGCGCCTACCTCGACCATTGCGCCAGCTGCCATGGCCGCGATGGCGAGGGCCTCCCCGGCGCCTATCCGGCGCTGCGCGGCAATCGCACCGTGCTGATGGAGCCGCCCACCAACCTGCTGCGCGTGATGCTGCAGGGCGGCTTCGCGCCCGCCACGCCGGGCCATCCGCGCCCCTACGGCATGCCGCCCTTTGCGGGCCAGTTGAACGAGGCCGAGCTGGCCGCGATCGCCAGCTATATCCGCCAGGCCTGGGGCAACCAGGCCGGCGCCGTGCAGACCCTGCAGGCGCTGCAGCACAAGGCCACGCGTTAACCCTTAGACGCGATCAAGCAAGCCCCCGAACGGGGGATCAAGGCCCGGCCGAGCGCGGAAAACGTCACGGCGCCGAATTGTTGCAATGTGTCACGGCGCGGTGCGCGCCGGCACACTCCGGGCTGCTGTTGAGGCGGCCGCAAGGGCGCTCACAACAGCCGTCATGCAACCCGTTTCGCACACGGCCGAAGATTCCGCGACAGATGTCACAGCGCCAGATTCCCTCCCGTGTTTACCCGTATCCAGCAGCCGCACAAGGGCTCCGACAACCGGCTGCAGGCTGATCGCCTGCAGCGAACCTACAAGACTCCGACCTGAGGGAACTTCTGATGAAGCTTCTGTCCCAACTGCGCATCGGGCAACGCCTGGCGCTGAGCTACACCCTGCTGATCCTGCTGCTGATCGCGATCGGCAGCTACGGCGCCTACAGTGCCAACCGCCTGTCCAAGGATCTCGACCGCACCGCCAATTCCAGCCTGGTGAAGATCGCCAGCGCCAACGCACTGGAAGGCAATGTCAACGTGGTGGCACGCGCCGCCCGCGACCTGCTGCTGCTGGACGAAGCGCGCCAGATCAAGAAGCAGAACGCCGCCATCGAAGCCGCGCTGCAGGACAGCGAGAAGCAGCTCGCCGGCCTGGAAGCCACGCTGGACGGCGCCAAGGAGAAGGACTTGATGGGCCAGGTGCGCGAGCGCCAGGGCAAGTTCTTCGCCGCCGTGGCCAGGTTCCAGAAGGTGCAGAAGGACGCCTCGCCCGATGAGGCGCGCGAAAGCCTGATCACCGACGTGCGCCCGGCCCAGCAGGCCTACCAGGACGGCCTCAAGGGCCTGGTCGATCTGCAGTTCGAAAGCGCCAGCGACCTGGCCAAGTCGGGCGCCGAGATCGCCGGCAACTCCGTCATCGTGACCGCCGTGCTGGTGGTGCTGGCGGTACTGATCGGCGGCGGCGGTGGCATCACCATCGCGCGCTCCATCGTGGTGCCGGCGCGCCAGGCCAAGGACGTGGCCCAGGCCATCAGCGCGGGCGATCTGTCGCAGCACATCGAGGCCGACGGCCAGGACGAACTCAGCCAGATGCTGCACGCCATGCGCGACATGCAGCTGGCGCTCTCGGGCGTGGTCAGCAGCGTCAGCTCGGCCGCCGGCGAGGTGGCACAGAACTCCAGCGAGATCGCCGGCAGCAATGTCGACCTCTCCGACCGCACCGCGCGCTCGGCCGCCAGCCTGCAGAACACCGCCGCCTCGGTGGAGCAGATCGCCTCCAATCTGCACGGCGCCAGCGAACTCACGCGCAAGGCCGCCGGCATCGCCACCAAGGCACGCCAGTCCGCCTCGGCCGGTGGCCAGGTGGTCTCGCAGGTGGTGGCCACGATGGAAGAAATCAGCAGCAGCTCGCGCAAGATCGGCGACATCATCGGCGTGATCGACGGCATCGCCTTCCAGACCAACATCCTGGCGCTGAACGCCGCGGTGGAAGCGGCGCGCGCCGGCGAGCATGGCCGCGGCTTCGCCGTGGTGGCCTCCGAGGTGCGCGCGCTGGCCTCGCGCTCGGCCGCCGCCGCCAAGGAGATCAAGGTGCTGATCCAGGAATCCTCGGTGAAGGTGGAGAACGGCACGGCGCTGGTCAACAACGCCGGCATCACCATCCGCAGCGTGGTCGACGAGGTCAACAACATGGGCCAGCTGATCGAGGAGATCTCGCATTCGGCCCAGGAGCAGGCCAGCGGCGTGGGCGTGGTGAACCAGGCCATGAACGAACTGGACCGCACCACGCAGCAGAACACCACCCTGGTGGACGACCTCTCGCGCTCCACCGACGCGCTCAAGAACAGCTCCTCGCGCCTGCTCGAGGCGGTGGGCTTCTTCCGCGCCACCACCGCCTGAAACAGGCCAGACCCTTTCCCTGCCGTAACGAAGAGAACCGATATGAAAGCCTTCCACACCTTGACCCGTTCCGCCGCCGCCTGCTGCGCCCTGCTGGCCCTGGCCATCAGCGCCCATGCCGCGGTGCCGAAGATCGTCAAGAAGGTGCCGCCCGAATTCCCCGCCGAGGCCTCGCGCAAGTCGATCACCACCGGCACTGTGAAGGCCAAGATGGCGATCGAGCCGGACGGCAAGGTCTCGGCCGTGGACATCATCGAGGCCGAGCCCCGCAAGGTGTTCGACAAGGCCGTCACCGCCGCGCTGATGGACTGGCGCTTCGAAGCCTCGGGCGAGAAGCAGACCCACGAGGTCAAGCTGGTGTTCAAGAACGAGGACTGAGTCAGGACTTCGCACATGCCCTGCGGCATGTGCAAAGCCTGACTCAGGCCCACGAAAGGCCCTGCTCCGCAGGGCCTTCTGCATTTCATCCATCTGCATGACCTAAATCAAGGAATGCACTGACGCGCCAGGCCTCGCTTGCTAGAGTCGGTATAGCGGACACGGTGCCATCAGAGCGCCCCCCAATCGCAAGGACAGCCATCGACCCCACAGGGACGGATCGGCGGCACAAGCGGAGGTGTCATGAGAGTCAACACGCCGGTAAGCCAGCGGGAATATCCCTTCCCCAAGGGCGAGACGCTGGTCTCGACCACGGACCTGCAGGGCCGCATCCTGTATTGCAACGAGGCCTTCATCGAGGTCAGCGGCTATACGCGCGAAGAACTGCTGGGTCAGCCCCACAACCTGATACGCCACCCGGACATGCCCAGCGAGGCCTTCCGCGACATGTGGGCCACCATCCAGGGCGGCCAGCCCTGGTCGGCGCTGGTGAAGAACCGCCGCAAGAACGGCGACTACTACTGGGTGCAGGCCAACGTCACGCCGCTGCTGGACGAACGCGGCCGGCCCAACGGCTATATGTCGGTGCGCACCGAGGCCAGCGCCGCGGCCACCGCGGCGGCCGAGCAGCTCTATGCCGGCATGCGGGCGCAGGCCGCCCAGGGCAGGCTCACGCAGGGCCTGCACGAAGGCCTGCTGGTGAACATGACCTCGCTGGGGCAGCTGCGCCGCCGCCTGCAGCCGGGCCTGGCGGGCCGCATGCGCCTGCTGATGGCGCTGCCGGCCCTGCTGGGCTTCGGCCTGGCCAGCCTGCCGCTGCCCGGCGCACCGCGCTGGCTCTGGGGCCTCGCCATCGCGGCGCTGTGCGCCTGGCTGGGCGGCAGCTATCTGGCCGGCCTGGCGATCGCACCGCTGCGCAAGCTGGTGAGCTTTGCCAACCGCATGGCCGCCGGCGACCTGACCCAGAGCCTCAGCGAGCAACGCCGCGACGAGGTGGGCCAGATCGCGCGCGCGCTGGCCCAGCTGAACGTGAACCTGATGTCCATCGTGCGCGACGCGCGCGTCGGCGTGACCGAGCTGCACCATGGCACGCAGGCGATCTCCGAGGGCAATGCCGATCTGTCGGCGCGCACCGAGACGCAGGCCAGCAATCTGCAGCAGACCGCCTCGTCGATGGAGCAGATCACCAGCACCATACGCGCCAGCACCGAGATGGCGCAGAGCGCGGCCCGGCATGCCGCCGCCGCGCTGGCGGTGAGCAGCAACAGCAACCAGGCGGTGGCCGCGGTGGCGCGCAGCATGGAGAGCATCAGCTCGGCCTCGGCGCGCATCGCCGACATCATCCAGGTGGTCGACAGCATCGCCTTCCAGACCAATATCCTGGCGCTCAATGCCGCGGTGGAAGCGGCGCGCGCCGGCGAGCAGGGGCGTGGCTTTGCGGTGGTGGCGTCCGAGGTGCGCGCGCTGGCCCAGCGCACCAGCACCGCCGCCCGCGAGGTGCGCGGCCTGATCGCCGAGTCCAGCGAGCGCGTCGCCGAGGGTGGCCAGCAGGTCCAGCAGGCCCAGCAGGCGATGGGCGAGATGCAGCATGCGGTGGACGATATGCACCAGCTGATCAGCCGCATCAGCCATGGCATGGGCGAGCAGATGCTGGGCGTGGAGCAGATCAACAGCGCGGTGGCGCAGCTCGACACGCTGACGCAGCAGAACGCAGCGCTGGTGGAGGAGGTGTCGGCCTCGGCCATGGGCCTGAACGAACAGGCCCAGGCGGTGGAGGATTCGGTCAGCGTGTTCAGGCTGCGCGGCCACGAGCAGCGCGCCGCGCCCGACGCGGTGGCCCTGCGGCGTGCCGCCAAGGCAGGGTTGCAGCGCGCCGCCTGAGTGACGCCCGGGCGACGCCACGCGCAATCATGAAATAAGCCACAACCGCGCCCGCCGCCGGCAGCGGGCGGGCGGGCCGATCGACGCAGCGCAGCGCTTTGGCCGCATCATGCGTGCTCCACTCCTGCGTATCAGCCATGGATCCCAGCCGCGTGCGCCTGTTCGAGCCGGACGACGAAGTCGCCCGCCTCCAGGCCATGCTGGAGCAGGCGCCCAAGGGCGCGGCCCTGCGCACCGAGCTGATCCTGGCCTGGCAGCTGCGCGAACGCGACACCGTGCGCGCGCGCCAGCTGGCCGATGACATCGCGCACCGGCTCGCCGCCGCCCCCGAGCATGCCGCCGAGCGCGCCGGCCTGCAGCCGCGGCTGCGCCTGCTGCAGGCCGAATGCCTGCGCCTGCAGGCCGAGCTGCCGGCCGCCTTGCTTGAGGCGCAGGCCGCAACGAGCGAATTCAACAAGCAGGGCGATCGCTGCGGCATGGTCGATGGCTGCTGGGTGCAGGCCCTGGTGCTGGCCAACCAGGGCCAGACGCAGGCGCGCGATGCCGTGCTCGAGCAGGGCATCGTGCTGGCCCAGACCGCCGGCGACGAGGAACGCCAGCTCATCCTGGAAGCCACGCTGGGGCGCTACCAGTCCTTCCGCGAGCTGCGCGCCGCCGAGCAGCGCTGGTCCGAACGCTTCACCGCCCTGCTGCCCGGGCTGCGCGCGCCGGCCGCCGCGGGCGTGCACCTGTTCTTCGGCAGCTGCGCCTACCGCGCCAGCGACTATGCCGGCGCGATCCAGCATTTCAACCGCGGCTTCGAGGCGGCCCTCAAGAGCGGCCAGCTGCACAACGCCATCACCGCGGCCGGCAATATCGGCAACGCCTTCACCAGCCTGAACGACCACGACACCGCACTGGAATGGGTGCAGCGCGCCCTCGAGCTGGCGCGCCCCACCGGCTGGCCCGCCAGCGTCGGTGCCTGCCTGAGCCAGATGGGCGAGACGCTGCGCCGCCTGCAGCGCCTGGATCTGGCCGAGGCCCTGCTGGAAGAAGCGCTGCAGACGCTCAAGCCACTGGAGGCCTCGCGCAACTACGCCGTGGCGCTGAAGTACCGCGCCGATCTGGCGCTGGACCGCGGCGCCTACCAGCAGGCGCTGGACTGCTATCTGATGCTGGAGCAGCGTTCCAGCGGCCCGCAGGGCGGCGACCTGCAGCTCGAAATGCAGTGCGGCAAGGCCAAGGCCCTGCTGCAGCTGGGCCAGCTCGAGGCCGCCGGGCGGGTCGCGCAGGAGGCCTTGCAGCAGGCGGTGAAGGCCGGCCTGGACGACCAGCAGGTGGAGGCCCGCCAGGTGCTGGCGGCGATCAGCGGGCAGCTGGCGCGGCAGGGCGGGCAGCCCGAGACCAGCGCGCTCGAGCATCTGGAGCAGGCCCTGCAGGTGGCCGGCCGCATCGCCGGCTACCAGGCCTCGGCCGATCTGCTCAGCGACCTGGGCCAGGCCTATGCGCAGGCCGGCCGCCATGCCGAGGCCTACGCCGCCTCCGAACAATCGGTGGCCACGCGCGAGCGCCTGCACAGCCAGGTGGCCCACCAGCGCCTGATGGCCCTGCAGCTGCGCCACATGACCGAAAGCGCGCGTGCCGAGGCCGCCCACCACAAGCAGATGGCCGAGGCCGAGGCCAAGCGCGCCGCCCTGCTGCAGCGCACTAGCGCCACGCTGGAGCGGCTCGGCGCGATCGGCCAGGAGATCACCGCCCATCTGGACGCCGAATCGGTGTTCCTGACCCTGCACCGCCATGTGCATGCCCTGCTCGACGCCGCAGGCTTTTGCGTCTACCTGATGGATGCCGACGGCCTGGCCCTGACCTCGGTGTTCGACATGGAAAACGGCCAGCGCCTGCCCAGCGAGCGCGTCGCGCTGAACGACCCGCATTCCAACTCGGCGCGCTGCGTGCGCGAGCGGCGCGAGCTTTCGGTGCACCTGGCCGCCGACGGCAGCGACCCCAGCCAGGTACCCGGCACCATGCGCACGCTCAGCGCCCTGTTCGCGCCGCTGATGGTGGGCGAGCGCGTGCTGGGCGTGATGACGCTGCAGTCGCCGCATGCCAATGCCTATGCCGAACACGAGTGGCTGATCTTCCGCAGCCTGTGCGCCTATACCGCGATCGCGCTGGACAACGCCAGCGCCTACCGGCACCTGAAGGATGCCCAGGCCCAGCTGGTGGCACAGGAGAAGCTGGCGGCGCTGGGCGCCCTGGTGGCCGGCGTGGCGCATGAGCTCAACACGCCGATCGGCAACAGCCTGCTGATGGCCTCCACCCTGCAGCAGCGCAGCGAGGAAATCACCCAGGCCGCGCAGGACAACAGCCTGCGGCGCTCGGCCCTGATGAGCTATCTGGCCGATGCCAGCTCGGCCTCGCAGCTGATCGCGCGCGGCCTCAGCACCGCCGCGGCCCTGGTCGCCAGCTTCAAGCAGGTGGCGGCCGACCGCACCACCGAGCAGCGCCGCGTGTTCGACCTCGCGCACACCAGCCAGGACATCGTCGCCACCATGATGGGCGCGATCCGCAAGAGCGGCCATGCGATTGCGCTGGAGATCCCCGAGGGCATCCGCATGGACGCCTACCCCGGCCCCTTCGGCCAGGTGCTCACCAACCTGATCAACAACGCGCTGCTGCATGCCTTCGAGGGCCGCAGCCGCGGCCGCATGCTGCTGACGGCCGCGCCGGCCAGGCCCGGCTGGGTGGAGCTGCGCTTCAGCGACAACGGCCGCGGCATCAGCGCCGAGCACCTGCACCGCATCTTCGAGCCCTTCTTCACCACCAAGCTGGGCCAGGGCGGCAGCGGCCTGGGGCTGTCGATCAGCTACAACATCGTGAAGAGCCTGTTCGGCGGCGAGATCCAGGTCGAGGCCGCCCCCGGCGGCGGCTGCTGCTTCGTGCTGCAACTGCCGCTGAGCGCGCCCGAACAGCCGCTGGATGCGCGCCTGGCCGCGCCCGAACGCTTTTCCTGAGCCCGGGCGCCCAAGTCCGGGACAATGCGGACTTCGACAGCAGCAGCACAGCGAGCACAGACGAGATGGCGATTCAATGGTTCCCCGGGCATATGAACACGACCCGGAATGCGATCAAGGAGCGCATGAAGGGCGGCATCGACGTGGTGATCGAGCTGCTCGACGCACGCTGCCCGGGCGCCAGCGCCAACCCCCTGCTGGCCGAGCTGACCGACAGCAAGCCCACCCTCAAGCTGCTCAACAAGCAGGACCTCGCCGACCCGGCGCGCACCGCCTTGTGGCTGGCCCATTACAACGCCCTGCCCGCCACCCGCGCGATCGCGCTGGACACCGCCATGGTGGCGCCCGCCAAGGCGCTGGTGGCCGCCTGCCGCGAGCTGGCACCGAACCGCGGCGGCATGGCCAAGCCGCTGCGCGTGCTGATCTGCGGCATCCCCAATGTGGGCAAGTCCACCCTCATCAACACCCTGGTGGGCAAGCGCTCGGCCAAGACCGGCGACGAGCCCGGCATCACCAAGGTGGAGCAGAAGATCGTGCTGGACCAGGACGTCTACCTGTTCGACACCCCCGGCATGCTGTGGCCCCGCATCAGCATCGAGCAGGCCGGCTACAACCTCGCCGCCAGCGGTGCGGTGGGCCGCAATGCCTTTGACGAGGCCGAGGTGGCGCTGGAACTGCTGCACTATCTGCGCGCCGAATACGCCGGCCGGGTGGAGGAGCGCTACAAGCTCGCCAGCAGCGTCGACGGCGGCGAACTGGACGACGAGGGCCTGCTCACCGCGATTGGCCGCAAGCGCGGCGCCATGCTGGGCGGCGGGCGCGTCAGCCTGCAAAAGGCCGCCGAGGTGCTGATCTACGAATTCCGCCAGGGCCTGCTGGGCCGCATCACCCTGGAGACGCCGGAGCAGTTCGCCGCCTGGGCGGCCGCCGCGGCCCTGGCCGACCAGCAGCGCCTGGAAAAGATCGCCGCGCGCAAGCGCAAGACCAAGACGCCGCAGCGCGGTGGTCCGGTGGCGGAAGACGAGCAATAAGTCACATCCCGGGGCAGACCCTGGGGTTTGTCATGAGGCTCACACAGTGGCGCGGCATGGTGCCGGCATGTTCACCCACTTTGCCGACCTCACCACCATGCCCAGCCTCAGCATCCGCAAGCGCCTCATCCTGGCCGCCGCCTTCGTGGGCCTGTGCATGGCCGGCCTGGCGCTCTATGCGCAGCTGAGCCTGCGCGCCAGCGAACAGGCCACCGAAGCCTTCTTCACCCGCCCCCAGGTGCAGGCGCGCCAGGCCGGCGAACTCAAGGCCGCGCTCGGCACGCTCTTCATGCACGAGAAGAACATGCTGATCAGCTACGAGTTGCTCAGCGAGGCGCAGCGCCATGAGCAGCTGTGGCGGGCCAGCTGGCGCGAGGCCGAGGGCCTGCTCGCCAGCCTGCGCGCGCTGCGACCCGATGCGGAAAGCGGCGCCGCGCTGGCCGAGCTGGAGGCCGGCCTGCGCGGCTACCGCAGCGGCTTCGAGCCGGTGATGAAGGAGGTGCTGGAGGAGCGCCTGCTCACCCCGGCCGAGGGCAATCGCGCCATGCAGCCGGTGCTGCCCGCGGTGCAGCGCGCCCAGGCCGCGCTGCAGACCCTGGTGCGCGTCAGCGCGGCCCAGGCCGACGAGGCGCGCGCGGCGCTGGAGGCGCGCGCCCGCCACACGCGCTGGGTGCTGACGCTGGGGCTGAGCGTCTGCCTGGCGCTGTGCCTGGCGGTGCTGCTGCTCACCGCCCGCTCGGTGGTGCGCGCCATCGGCGCCGCGCGCGCCGCCGCCGAACGCATTGCCGCCGGCGACCTCAGCGTGGCGATCGTGCCGCAGGGCGACGACGAGGCCGCGCAGATGCTGCTGGCGCTGGCGCGCATGCAGCAAAGCCTGGCCGGCCTGGTGGGCGAGGTGCGCGACACCACCGCCGGCCTGCATGCCGCCTCGCAGGACATTGCCAGCGGCAACCAGGACCTGAGCGAACGCAGCGAGCACAGCGCCTCCAGCCTGCAGCAGACCAGCGCCAGCATGGCCTTGCTGAGCGACAAGGTGCAGCGCAGCGCCGCCGACGCGCAGACGGCCCGCGCGCTGGCCAGCGACGCCAGCCGGGTGGCCACGCGCGGCGGCGAGGTGGTGGCCCAGGTGGTGCAGACCATGGACGAGATCCAGGCCAGCTCCAAGCGCATCGGCGACATCGTCGGCGTGATCGACGGCCTGGCGTTCCAAACCAATATCCTCGCCCTGAACGCCGCCGTGGAGGCGGCGCGCGCCGGCGAGCAGGGCCGCGGCTTCGCGGTGGTGGCGGCCGAGGTGCGCAGCCTGGCGACGCGCTCGGCCGAGGCCGCCAAGGAGATCAAGCAGCTGATCGGCGCCTCGGTGCACAAGGTGGGCAGCGGCACCGCGCTGGTGGTGGACGCGGGCCAGACCATGCAGGACATCGTGCAATCGGTGCGCAGCGTCAGCGCCACCATCGCCGGCATCAGCGCCTCGGCCCAGCAGCAAAGCCAGGAGCTCGGTGAGGTCAGCAGCGCGGTGGCGCAGCTGGACGAGCTGACGCAGCGCAACGCCGCCCTGGTGGAGCAATCGGCGGCAGCGGCCGAGGGCCTGCGCGAGCGGGCCGAGCGCCTGCAGGGGCTGGTGGCGGGCTTCCGCTGCTGAGCGTTCAGCCCAGGCCCAGCAGCACCCGCGCCTCAGCCGGGCTGGCCACCGCGCGGCCGGCGCGCTCGGCGCATTGCGCCAGCGCCTGGATCAGCACGCCATTACCGCTGGCGCGCTCGCCGTCCGGCAGGTAGAAGGTGTCTTCCAGGCCGGTGCGCAGCATGCCGCCCAGCTCGGCGGTCTTCTGGTGCACCGGCCAGATCTCGCCGCGGCCGATCAGGGTGGTCTGCCAGAGCGCACCGGGCGGCAGATAGCGCGGCAGCAGGGATAACAGATCGGCGTCGCAGGGCATGCCCGAGGCCACGCCCATGACGAAGTTGAGGTCGGGCGTGCCGCGGTACATGCCGGCCCTCAGGTACATGCCCACCGCGCGCACGATGCCGACATCGAAGCACTCGAACTCGGGATGCGCGCCGCATTCGGCCATCACGTCCAGAAAGGCCTGCACCTTGGCCACCGGGTTGTCGAACACCATCGGCGGCCAGGCCCAAGTGCCATCGTCCTTGAGCTTGAGGTAGTTGAGGCTGCCGGCATTGCAGGCGGCGATCTCGGGGCGCACGCGGCGTATGCAGGCGGCCGGGCCGGCGATGTCGGGGCCGATCACCCCCGTGGTGAGGTTGATGATGACGCCGGGGCAGGCGGCACGGATGGCCGAGACGACGCTGTCGGCCACCTCCGGGTCCCAGCTGGGCAGATGGCTTAAGCCCTCATCCTGCATGCGCAGATGCACATGCATCACCGAGGCACCGGCGTTGAAGGCGTCGCGCGCCTCACTGGCCATCTGCACCGGCGTCACCGGCACCGGATGCTGCCTGGGGTTGGTGAGCACGCCGGTGAGCGCGCAGGTCAGGATGGCTTTGTTGTTCATTCTTTGTCCTCGAGTTCAACGAGCAGGGCGCCGGCCGCGACCGATTCGCGCGGGCCCACATGCAGGGTCTTGACGCGCCCGGCGCGCCCGGCGGTCAGCCACATCTCCATCTTCATGGCCTCGACGCTGAGCAAGGCCTGACCCTCGGCGACGCTGTCGCCCTCGGCCACCAGCACCTGCGCCACCAGGCCGGCCACCGGGGCGCGGGCATGGGCGGGGTTGTTGACATCCCGGGCTTCAGGGAAGGCCGAGGGTTCCTGGAAACTGAACACCGCGGCGCCAGCGGCGAGCTCCAGGCTGCCGGCCTGCTCGTCGCGCGAGGCAATCACGCTGCGCTGCACGCCGTCCAGACTGATGCGCCAGCGCCCCGCGGCGTCCTGGCCCAGCAGGCTGAGTTCATGCACTTGTTCACCGGCTTGCAGGCGCAACTGGCGGCCGCCGACCGTTGCGCGCCATTGGCGGCGCTGCTCTCCCTGCTGCAGGCTGAGATCGAAACTCGCCACGCTGGCGGGCCGCGGCGCGGCGGGCGTCGGCACCATCAAGACCAAGGCCGCGGCGATCAGCCAATCCGACTCGCTGGGCTCGGGGGCGGGCAAATGCCAGCCGTCCAGCGAGGCCGTGTGCAGGCGCGCCTGGCGGAAGTCCGGATGGTCCAGCAGCTCGGCCAGGAAGCAGGCGTTGTTGGCGATGCCCAGCAGGGGCGCATCGGCGAGCGCCGCGCGCAGGCGCCGGATCGCGTCCGCGCGGTCGCGCCCATGGGCGATGAACTTGGCCACCATGGCGTCGTAGTGCGCCCCGACCTCGCCGCCCTCGGCCACGCCGGCGTCGATGCGCACCCCTGGGCGCAGCGCCAGCTCGGGCCGCCACCAGGCGATGCGGCCGGTCTGCGGCCGGAAACCCTCGTAGGGGTTCTCCACGTAGAGCCGCGCCTCGATGGCATGACCCTGAAACTGCACGTCCTGCTGGGCAAGCAGCAGGGGCTCGCCGGCGGCGATGCGCAGCTGCCATTCCACCAGGTCCAGGCCGGTGACGCATTCGGTCACCGGGTGCTCGACCTGCAGCCGCGTGTTCATCTCCAGAAAGTAATGCTTCAGTTCGGCATCGACGATGAACTCGACCGTGCCCGCGCCCACATAGCCCACCGCCTGCGCGGCCGCCACCGCATCGGCTCCCATGGCGGCGCGCATCGCCGGGCTCACCAGCGGCGAGGGCGACTCCTCGATGACCTTCTGGCGGCGGCGCTGCGCGGTGCAGTCGCGCTCGCCGAGGTGGATGCAAGCCCCTCGGGCATCGGCAAACACCTGGATCTCGATGTGGCGGCCTTCGGTGATGAGGCGCTCCAGCATCAGCGTGCCGTCGCCGAAGGCGCTCTCGGCCTCGCGGCGCGCGCTCGCGATGGCGCCCGCCAGTTCGGCGGCCCGGTGCACCACCCGCATGCCGCGCCCGCCGCCGCCGGCCACGGCCTTCACCAGCAGCGGGTAACCCAGCTTCATCGCCTCGGCGCTGAGCGTGGCCTCGTCCTGCTGCTCACCCAGATAGCCGGGCACGCAGGGCACGCCGGCCGCCAGCATGCGCCGCTTGGCCGCCGACTTGCTGCCCATGGCCGCGATGCTGGCCGCCGGCGGGCCGATGAACACCAGGCCCGCGTCCGCGCAGGCTTGGGCAAAGTCGGCGCGCTCAGAGAGAAAACCGTAGCCCGGATGGATGGCGTCGGCGCCGGTGCGGCGCGCGGCCTCCAGCATCGCCGCGATGTCCAGATAGGACCCGATCTGCAGGGCCTCGTCGGCCTGCGCCACATGGGGCGAGCCCGCGTCCGGCTCGGTATAGACGGCCACGCTGCGATAGCCCAGCGTGCGCGCCGTGCGCATCACCCGGCAGGCGATTTCGCCGCGGTTGGCGACAAGAATCTTGCTAAACATGGCTGCTCCGCGGCTCAATCGCCGCTCGCTGCGCGAGCCAGGCGATTTGGTGTTCGCTCACATGCTGCGCATATGAGCGCTCCCCCGCGCCTGCGGCGCGACCGCCGCGGTTGGCGATGAGGATCTTGCTGAAACTGCTGCTCATACGGGCGCCCATGCCGGCTTGCGTTTCTCGAGAAAGGCGCTCACGCCCTCCATGCCCTCGGGCCCCAGCGCCGCGCGGGTGAAGGCCTCGGCCGCCTCGTCCACCAGGCTGGCCGGCGCATGCAGGCGCGCGCGCGCCATCAGCTGCTTGGTGGCGGCCAGCGCGGCCGGTGCGCATTGCAGGATCTCGCCCAGCACGCGCTGCAGGGCCGCATCCAGCTCGGCGCCAACGCCGTGCAGCTCGTGCAGCAGGCCCAGGGCCAGGGCCGCGCGCCCATCGAGCTTGCCGCCCGTAACGGCGAGGCGGCGGGCCTGCGAATAGCCCAGGCGCTCCACCAGGAAGGGCGCGATCTGTGCCGGCACCACACCCAGCGAGGTCTCGGGCAGGCGGAAGCTCACCGTCTCGCCGCCCAGGGCCACATCGGCCACGCAGGCCAGGCCGAAGCCGCCGCCCATCACCACGCCCTCCAGCAGCGCCACGATGGCCATCCTGCTGGCCGCGAAGGCGCCGCAGAGATGGCCGAAGGCGGCGTTCATCTCGGCCAGCACGGACGGGCCTTCGTCGGCCAGGCGCATGCGCGCGCCGGCCATGTCCTTGAGGTCACCGCCGGCGCAGAAATGCCCACCCGCACCGCGCAGCACGATCACGCGCACCGTGGCATCGGCCTCGGCTGCCGCGAGCGCGGCGCGCAGCTCGGCCACCATGGCCATCGAGAGCGCGTTGCGCAGCTCGGGGCGATTCAGCGTCAGGTGCAGCACGCCGCCCTCTTGGCGCAGCAGCAGGGTCTGGTAATCGGCCATATCGCTCAACCCTTCGGCAGCGTGCCTTCGAGCTTGCAGATAATGGACAGCATCACCTCGTCGGCGCCGCCGCCGATCGAGACCAGGCGGCCATCGCGGTAGGACTGGCTGATGGGGTTGTCCCAGGTGAAGCCCATGCCGCCCCAGTACTGCAGGCAGGAATCGGACACCTCGCGGATCAGGCGGCCGCATTTGAGCTTGGCCATCGAGGCCAGCTTGGTGACGTCCTTGCCCGCCACATATTGATCCACCGCCGCGTAGGTGAGCGCGCGCAGCGCCTCCACCTCGGTGCGCAGCTCGGCCAGGCGGAAATGCACCACCTGGTTGTCGAGGATGGACTTGCCGAAGGCCTTGCGTTCGCGCGTGTAGCCGATCGTCAGGTCGATCAGCCGGTCCAGGTTCTTCAGCGAGCTGGCCGCGCCCCAGAGCCGCTCCTCCTGGAACTGCATCATCTGGAACATGAAGCCCATGCCCTCCTGGCCGATCAGGTTGCGCTGCGGCACGCGCACGTTGTCGAAGAAGAGCTGGGCGGTGTCGGAGGCGTCCATGCCGATCTTGTGGATCTTCTGGCGCGTGATGCCCGGCAGGTCCATGGGCACGACGATCAGGCTCTTGTTCTTGTGCACCGGGCCATCGCTGGTGTTGACCAGCAGGCAGCACCAATCGGCCTGCATGCCGTTGGTGATCCACATCTTGCTGCCGTTGATCACATAGTCGCCGCCGTCCTTCTTCGCGCTGGTCTTGATGGCGGCCACGTCCGAGCCGCCACCGGCCTCGGAGACGCCCAGGCAGCCGACCAGATCGCCGGCGATCGAGGGCGCGAGGAATTCGCGGCGCAGTTCGTCCGAGCCGAAGCGCGCCAGCGCCGGGGTGCACATATCGGTGTGCACGCCGATGCCCATGGGCACGCCGGCGCAGTAGCAGGTACCCAGGGCCTCGGCCATCACCATCGAGTAGCTGAAGTCCAGGCCCGCACCGCCGAATTCCTCCGGGTATTTCAGGCCCAGCAGGCCCAGCTTGCCCAGCTTCTTGAAGACCTCGTGGGCTGGGAACTGCTCGGCCTTCTCCCACGCGGGCACATGGGGGTTGAGCTCCTTCTCGACAAACTTCGTGACCGTGTCGGACAGGGCACGGTGTTCTGCGCTGAATTGCATCTCGGGTCTCCTCTGTTGTTCAGAATCGGGCCACGCCAAAGGCGTTTGGCCGCAGGGGGTGCGCCTCGGCCTCGCGCGCCAGCGCCAGGCCCAGGGCCAGCACGCGGCGCGTGTCGCGCGGATCGATCACGCCGTCGTCCCACAGGCGTGCGGTACCAAAGAGCACGCTGGATTCGCGCTCGATGCGCTGGCGCAGCTGGTCGCTCATGGCGGCCAGGGCTTCGTCGTTGACCGGCGCGCCCATGCGCTCGAGCTTGGCGCGGTTGATGATGTCCATCACCTTGGCGGCCTGGGCTCCGCCCATCACCGAGGTGCGCGCGCTGGGCCAGCTGAAGATGAAGCGCGGGTCGAAGCCGCGCCCGCACATGCCGTAGTTGCCGGCGCCGAACGAGCCGCCCAACAGAAAAGTGAACTTGGGCACGCGCGCATTCGCCACCGCCTGGATCATCTTGGAACCATGCTTGATGGCGCCCTGGCGCTCGGCCTCGCGGCCCACCATATAGCCGGTGGTGTTCTGCAGAAACACCAGCGGCGTGCCGCTCTGGTCGCACAGCTGGATGAACTGCGCCGCCTTGGTGGAACCCTGCGGCTGGATCGCCCCGTTGTTGGCCAGGATGCCCACCAGCTGGCCCTCGATGCGGGCATGGCCGCACAGGGTCTCGCTGCCGTATGCGGCCTTGAACTCGAGGAAGTCCGAGCCGTCGACGATGCGGGCGATCACCTCGCGCGCATCGTAGGGCTCGCGCTCGTCGGCCGGCACCACGCCCAGCAGCTCGTCGGCGTCATGCAGGGGCGCGGGGCCGGGAGCCTGCACCGGCACGCTGGGCCAGTTGAGCTTGTCCATCAGCTCGCGCGTCAGCGCCAGCGCATGGGCGTCGTGCTCGGTGAGGTATTCGCCCAGGCCGGTGACGCTGGCATGCAGCTCGCTGCCGCCCAGCTCCTCGTCGGTGGCGTCTTCGCCGATGGCGGCCTTCACCAGCGGCGGGCCGGCCAGGTAGATGCTGGAGCGCTCGCGCACCAGCACCACATAGTCCGCCAGGCCCGGCAGATAGGCGCCGCCCGCGGTGGACGAGCCATGCACCACCGCGATCTGCGGAATGCCGGCGGCCGAGAGCCGCGCCTGATTGGCAAAGCTGCGCCCGCCCTCCACGAACATCTCGCTCTGGTACATCAGGTTGGCGCCGCCGCTCTCCACCAGATAGATCAGCGGCAGCTTGTTCTCGCGTGCGATCTCCTGGGCACGCAAGGCCTTCTTCAGGCCCATGGGTGCGACGGTGCCGCCCTTGATGGCGCTGTCGCTGGCCGAGATCAGCACGCGCTTGCCGGCCACCACGCCGATGCCGACGATGGAGCCGCCGCCCAGCACGCTCTTCTTGCCGTCGTCGTCGTGCAGCCCCAAGCCCGCCAGGGACGAGAGCTCCAGAAAGCCCGAGCCCCGGTCCAGCAGGCGCGCCACACGCTCGCGCGGCAGGAGCTGACCCCGCGCCTCGAACTTGTCGCGCTTGGACGCCGATTCGGCGATCACCTTGGCCTCCAGCGCGCGCAGCTCGGCCAGCTTGGCCTGCATGGCCTCGGCATTGGCGGCGAAGGCCTTGGACTTGGGGTTGAGGCGGCTCGCGAGCACGCTCACTTCAGCACCTCGGGGGTGGCGGCACGGTGGAAGCCGTTGAACGGTGTGGTGCCGGCATGGTCCAAATTCGGGAACATCGGATTGCCCAGCGAAGCGGCGCCGTCGATCTGCAGGGTCACGCCGGTGATGAAGGCGGCGGCGGGTGAGAGCAGGAACACGATGGCCGCCGAGATCTCGGCCTCGCTGGCCAGGCGGCGCAGCGGCACATGGTTCTTGAGCTGGCGGATCAGCGGCTGGATCGCCGGCCCATAGCTGTCCATGCCGCTGGAGGCCACCCAGCCGGGCGCCACCGCGTTGACGCGCACGCCGGCATGGGCCCATTCGAAGGCGGCGCTCATGGTGAGGTTGCTCATGCCCGCGCGCGCCGCGCCGCTGTGCGCCATGCCGGGCATGCCGTTGCGGAAGTCCGCCGTCATATTGACCACCGCGCCGCCATGCTGCTGCAGGCTCTGGTTGAAGAGCTCGCGCATCATCAGAAAGCCGCCGGTGAGGTTGTTGCCCACCACGGCCTCGAAACCGCGCTTGGAGATGGCCATCAGCGGCGCGGGGAACTGGCCGCCGGCGTTGTTCACCAGGCCGGTGACCGGGCCATGCTGCGCCAGCACCGCGGCGATGTTGGCCTTGACGGCCTCCTCCTCGCGGATGTCGAAGGCGCGCCAGTCGCATTGGCCGCCGTCCTCGCGTATCTCCGCCGCCACGCGCTCTAGCTTGTCGGCGCTGCGGCCCGAGAGGATCACGGTGGCGCCCAGCGCCGCCAGCTCATGGGCGGTGCAGCGGCCGATGCCCGAGCCGGCACCGGTGACCCAGATGCGCTGCCCCTTGAACAAGCCCGGACGGAACACGCTGTCGTAGCGCCCCGCCCCCGTTCCATCTGCCTGACTCATGCCGCTGCCTCACCATCGGTTGCTCATCACGCGAATGACCGACAGCTTCCGTTAACGTCACCCTGCTTTCATATTGGTGATTACCATCAGGCGAACGGCAGGCAATCGGCCTAGCATGCTGAACATCCCAATCCGACCCGGAGTCTTGACCATGGATCTGCAAGCCATCACCGAAGCCCTGCGCGGCAAAGTAGGCGCCGAGAGCGGCCTCAACGCCGTCCTCAAGTTCGACCTGGGCGCCGATGGCGTGGCCGTGATCGACGGCAAGAGCATCCCCAACAGCGTCAGCAACGAGGATCGCGAGGCCGACTGCACCGTGGCCATCACGCGCGAGAACCTGATCGCCCTGCTGAGCGGCGAGCTCAACCCGATGAATGCCTTCATGATGGGCAAGATCAAGGTCAGCGGCGACATGGGCGTGGCGATGAAGCTGCAGCGCGTGGTCGGCTGAGGCCCGCGCTGATGATGAATTCGCGCGCCAAGGCCGCTGCGCTGGAGATGCTGGAAAGCAGCAACAGCGCGCCGCAGGAGCAGCTCTACGGCATCACCCAGCTCTGCGACGAGTTCGAGCTGACGCCGCGGGCGATACGCTTCTACGAAGACAAGGGCCTGCTGGCGCCGCGGCGCGTCAATGGCGCGCGCGTCTACACCCAGCGCGACCGCGCGCGGCTGAAGATCATCCTGCGCGCCAAGGCCATCGGCTCCTCGCTGGAGGAGATCAAGCATTACCTGGACCTCTATGGTTCGCATGGCGAGGGCCGCGCCAAGCAATTGCAGTGGACGCTGGAGCGCACCGGCGCGGCGATTGCCGAGCTGGAGCAAAAGCGCGCGCACATCGACGCCACCCTGGCCGAGCTGCGCCTGATCAACGAGACGGTGCGCGCCCAGCTCACCGCGGAGAAATCGACATGAGTCTGCCCCTCTTCCCCTCCAGCTGGATGAACGACGAGCACCGCATGCTGCAGGACAGCGTGGCGCGCTTCTTCAAGGAGCGCTGGGTGCCGCGCGCGGCCGAATGGCGCGAGGGCGGCATGATGGGCCGCGACACCTGGCTGGAAGCGGGCGCCAACGGCCTGCTGTGCACCGGCATCCCCGAGGCCTATGGCGGCGGCGGTGGCGACTTCGGCCATGAGGCGGTGATCCTGCTGGAACAGGCCAAGGCCAATCTGAGCGGCTTCGGCGGCGGCCTGCACTCGGCCATCGTCGGCCCCTACATCCTGCATTACGGCAACGAGGAACAAAAAGCACGCTGGTTGCCGCGCATGGCCCGCGGCGAGCTGGTCGGCGCGATCGCGATGACCGAACCCGGCACCGGATCCGACCTGCAGAGCGTGCGCACGGTGGCGCGCCGCGAAGGCGATGAGTACGTGCTGTCGGGCCAGAAGGTCTTCATCACGAATGGCCAGAACGCCAATCTGGTGGTGGTGGTCTGCAAGACCGACAAGAGCGCCGCGGCCAAGGGCATCTCGCTGCTGGTGGTTGAGGTCGAGAACGAGGACGGCAGCCTGGTGCCCGGCTATAGGCGCGGCCGCAACCTCGACAAGATCGGCATGAAGGCGCAGGACACCTCGGAGCTGTTCTTCGACGAGGTGCGCGTGCCGGTGGCCAATCTGCTGGGCGGCGCCCATGCCGCGCCCGGCGAGGGCGAGGGCCAGGGCTTCATCCAGCTGATGCAGGAGCTGCCGCAGGAGCGCCTCATCATCGCGGTGACCGCGGTGGGCGCGATGGAGCGCGCGCTCAGCGAGACCCTGGCCTATACCAAGGAGCGCAAGGCCTTCGGCAAGTCGGTCTGGGATTTCCAGAACACCCGCTTCAAGCTGGCCGAGGTGCAGAGCCAGGTGTTGGCCGCGCGCGCCTTTGTGGACGCCTGCATGGACGCGCATCTGAAGGGCGAGCTCGACGCCGCGCGCGCCGCCCTGGCCAAGGCCTGGAGCACCGACCTCGCCTGCAAGGTGATGGACGAATGCCTGCAGCTTTTCGGCGGCTATGGCTACATGATGGAGTACCCGATCGCCGAGCTGTACGCCGACGCCCGCGTGGCGCGCATCTATGGCGGCACCAACGAGATCATGAAAGAGCTCGCGTCCCGCTTCATGTGAGTGGCGCCAGGAGACAACAATGTTCGACGCATACCTGTTTGATCACGTGCGCACCCCGCGCGGCAAGGGCAAGAAGGACGGCCGCCTGCACCAGGTGAGCCCGGTATGGCTGCTACGCGGCCTGCTGCAGGCCCTGCAGCAGCGCCAGCATCTGGACACCGCCCTGGTGGACGATGTGGTGCTGGGCTGCGTGACCCCGGTGGGCGAGCAGGGCGCCGACATCGCGCGCACCGCGGTGCTGGACGCCGGCTGGGCCGAGAACGTGGCCGGCGTGACGCAGTCGCGCTTCTGCGCCTCAGGGCTGGAAAGCATCAACCTCGCCGCCGCCAAGGTGGCGAGCGGCTTCGAGCAACTGGTGGTGGCGGGCGGCGTGGAATCGATGAGCCGCTGGACCATGGGCAGCGATGGCGGCGCCTGGTTCATGGACCCGCGCGTGAATGAAGCCCTGGGCTTCATCCCGCAGGGCATCAGCGCCGATCTGATCGCGGCGCTGGAAGGATTTCGCCGCGCCGATGTGGACGCCTTCGCGGTGCAGTCGCACCAGCGCGCCGCGGCCGCACGCGCGGCCGGGCACTTTTCGCGCTCCATCGTGCCGGTGCGCGACATCGCCGGCCTCACCCTGCTGGAGCACGACGAGACCATACGCCCCGCCACCACGCTGGAGACCCTGGCCAAGCTGGACCCCTCCTTCGCCATGATGGGGCAGATGGGTTTCGACGCCACCGCGCTGCGCAAATACACCACGCTGGAGCGCATCCCGCATATCCACCATGCCGGCAATTCCTCGGGCATCGTCGATGGCGCCGCGCTGATGCTGGTGGGCAGCCAGGCCGGCGGTGCGGCCGCCGGGCTGAAGCCGCGCGCGCGCATACGCGCCGCCGCGGTGATCGGCTCCGAGCCCACCATCATGCTCACCGGGCCAACGCCCGCCTGCCGCAAGGCGCTCAAGCAGGCCGGCATGCAGGCCGCCGACATCGACCTCTGGGAAATCAACGAGGCCTTTGCGGTGGTGCCGATGAAGACGGCGCGCGACCTGGGCGTCTCGCTGGAGCGCGTGAACGTGAACGGCGGTTCGATCGCCATGGGTCACCCGCTGGGCGCCACCGGCTGCATCATCCTCGGCACCCTGCTGGACGAGCTCGAAAGCCGCAACCTCAGCACCGGCTGCGCCACCCTGTGTGTGGGCGGCGGCATGGGCATCGCCACCATCATCGAGAGGGTTTGAACATCATGACGACAGCCTTGCGCATTGAAAAGGGCGACGACGGCGTGGTGCTGGCCACCATGGACCTGCCCGGCCATTCGATGAATGTGCTGAACGAGGCACTGGCCCAGCCGCTGGCGGGTCTGGCCGATCTGCTGGAACAGGACGCCTCGGTCACCGGTCTGATGCTGGCCTCGGGCAAGCGCGATTTTTTGGCCGGCGCCGATGTCGACCGGCTGCGCGCGCTCGCAAACGCGCAGGAGGCCTTCGACGCGTCGATGCAGCTCAAGGGCTTCATCCGCCGGCTGGAGCGCTGCGGCAAGCCGGTGGTGGCCGTGATCAACGGCATGTGCCTGGGCGGCGGGCTGGAGATCGCGATGGGCTGTCATTGGCGCATCGTCATCGATGACGGCAAGGCCAAGCTGGGCCTGCCCGAGGTGAAGCTGGGCCTGCTACCGGGCGGCGGCGGCACGCAGCGCCTGCCGCGCCTGGTGGGCATGCAGCAGGCCCTGCAGTGGATGGGTGAAGGCAGCGAGGTGCGCGCGCCCCAAGCCCTCGCCAGCGGCCTGGTGAACGAACTCGCCGCCAGCCGCGACGAGGCCCTGGCCAAGGCACGCGCCTGGATCGCGGACAACAAGAAGCCGGTGCAGCCCTGGGACGCGCCCAAGTTCCGTTATCCCGGTGGCGACTCTCGTTCGCCCGCCACCGCCCAGCTGTTCTCGATCGCGCCCTCGATGGCCTCGGCCAAGAGCTACGGCAACTACCCGGCGCTGACCCACATCATGTCCAGCGTGTTCGAGGGCGGGCTCACCGACATCGACCGCGCGCTGGAGATCGAGTCGCGCTACTTTGCCGCCTGCGTGACCAGCCAGGCCTCGAAGAACATGATCGGTACGCTCTGGTACCAGCTGAACGCGATCAAGAAGGGCGCGTCCAGGCCCGCCGGCGTGCCCGTGAACAAGGTGCAGAAGCTGGGCATCCTGGGCGCGGGCATGATGGGCTCGGGTATTGCCTATGTCTCGGCCAAGGCCGGCATGCAGGTGCTGCTGCTGGACAGCACGCAGGAGGCCGCCGACAAGGGCAAGCGCTACTCGCAGGACCTGCTGGACAAGGCGGTGAAGAAGGGCCGCAGCACGGCCGAGCAGCGCGAGGCGCTGCTGGCGCTGATCCAGCCGACCACCGACTACCAGGACCTGGCCGGCTGCGATCTGGTGATCGAGGCGGTGTTCGAGGATCGCGCCATCAAGGCCGATGTAACGCGCAAGGCCGAGGCCGTGATCGGCAGCGGCGCCGTGTTCGCCTCCAACACCTCCACCCTGCCCATCACTGGCCTGGCCCAGGCCAGCGTGCGGCCGGCGCAGTTCCTGGGCCTGCATTTCTTCTCGCCGGTGGACAAGATGCCGCTGGTGGAAATCATCGTCGGCAAGGAGACCTCACCCGAGACCCTGGCGCGCGGCTTCGACTATGTGCAGCAGATCGCCAAGACCCCCATCGTGGTGAACGACTCGCGCGGCTTCTACACCAGCCGCGTGTTCGCCACCTATGTGATGGAAGGCATCGCCCTGCTCAAGGAGGGCGTGCATCCGCGTTCCATCGAGGCGGCCGGTCTGCAGGCCGGCATGCCGATGCCGCCGCTGGCGCTGCAGGACGAGGTCAGCCTGAGCCTGGGCGTGCATGTGGCCGACCAGACCCGCAAGGATCTGGCGGCCGAGGGCAAGCCCTATCACGAGCATCCGGGCGAAGCGGTGCTGCGCCAGCTGTGCGAGCTGGGGCGCGTGGGCAAGAAGGTCGGCCAGGGCTTTTACGACTGGGCCGACGGAGACAAGCAGCTCTGGCCCGGACTCGCCCAGCTCCACCCCGTGGCCGCGCAGCAGCCCGCCCAGCGCGAACTCATCGACCGGCTGATGTTTGCCCAGGCCAACGAGGCCGCGCGCTGCCTGCAGGAGGGCGTGTTGCGTTCGGTGGCCGACGCCAATATCGGCTCCATCTTCGGCTGGGGCTTTGCGCCCTTCCAGGGCGGTGCGCTGCAATTCATCAACGCCTATGGGCTGCCCGCCTTTGTCGCCCGGGCACGCGCACTGGCCGCGGCCCATGGCGAGCGCTTTGCGCCAGCGCAGATCCTGGTGGACATGGCCGAGCGTGGGGAGCGCTTCGCGGAGCAGTAGAACCTAGGCAGCGCTCAGTCGCGCAGCAAGGCCCCCAGCAGCGCCATGCCCAGCAGCAGCACCGCGGCCGTCAGAAGCAGCGGGGTCTTGAAGCTGCCGGTGGCCTGCACCATCAGGCCGCTGAGCGCCGGCGCGCTGATCTGCGCCACCCCGTAGCTGAGCGTCAACCTCGCCATCGCCTTGCCGGGGTTGGCCGGCGCGCGGCGCCCCACCACCGCGAGCGTGAGGCTGACGATGCCGATGAAGGTGGCGCCGTAGAGCAAGGCACCGGCCAGGGCGGCGGGCAGGCCGTCGGAGAGCGCGGGCAGCAGCACCGATATCACCTGCAGGCCCAGAGCCAACAGCAGGGCCGGCAGCTCGGAGATGCGCCGCGCGACGCGGTCCCACAGGAACACCGCGGGCACCGCGGCCAGGCCCACCAGCAGCCAGGCGAGCGGCCCGCGTCCGGCCAGCAGCGGCTGGCGCTCGACGATGGCGACGGTGAAGGTGGCGCTGATCACAAAGCCCCAGCCGGCGCAGAAATACATGGCCATCATCAGCAGGGCCCAACGCCGTGGTGGCGCGGCCGTGGCGGCCTGATGGGCCGGCGCGGCCGGCGGCACCGGTGGCCGCCAGCGCCAGGCCGGCCATAGAAAGGGCAGGCACAGCAGGCTCATGCCCCACCATTGCTGCGCCCAATCGAGTTGCAGGGCCGACAGCAACATCGCCCCCAGGGCCGACACCACGATGCCCAGGCCCAGGCCGATGAAGTGCACGCCCAGCTCGGGCCGGTGGCCGGCACGCATCAGCCAGTTCAGCACCAGGCCGGTACCCAGCAGCATGCCGGCCGCGCCGCTCAGGCCGCCCAGAAAGCGCAGCAAGGCCCAGGCCCACCATTGCTGCGTCCAGGCCATCGCCACGGCGCTGAGGATGGCCAACGGCAGGCCGGCGCTGAAGAGGCGGTGGCGCCAGCGTGCATCGTCCATCCAGGAGGCCAGCAGCGCGCCGGCCATATAGCCCATGTAGTTGAAGGCCGCCAGGCCGCCGGCCGCGGCATCGCTGAGGCCGGCCTGGGCCTGCATCAGCGGCAGCAAGGGGGTGTAGGCAAAGCGCGCCAGGCCGATGCAGAGCACCAGGGAGCAAATGCCGGCGACGGAAACCTGCCAGGGCTGAAGAGGACGCATGGCCGCCAGACTAGCAGCCCTGCCCCTTGCCGCGCTTACACCTGGGCGACAGGCTGGAAGCGTTCGTGGATCGCCAGCACCTCGTCCCAGGCACCCAGGAAGGCATCCACGCAGTCCGGATCGAAATGCGAGCCGGAGGATTCCTCCAGATAGCCGCGCGCCTTCTCCAGGCTCCAGGGGCGCTTGTAGGGGCGCTCGGTGGTGAGGGCATCGAAGACATCGGCCACCGCGACGATGCGGCCCTGCAGCGGGATCTTCTTGCCCGCCAGGCCATGGGGGTAGCCGCTGCCGTCGAACTTCTCGTGGTGGCTCAGCGCCACCACCGCGGCCTGCTGCAGCACCGGCGAGGGGCTGCCCTGCAGGATCTCGTGGCCGATGCGGGCATGGTCGCGCATCACCTCGAGCTCGGGCTGATCGAGCCGGCCGGGCTTGAGCAGCACCTGGTCGGGGATGCCCACCTTGCCGATGTCGTGCATGGGCGCGGCGCGGAACAAGATGTCCTGGTCGTCGCTGGTGAGGCCCAAGCGGCGCGCGATCAGCTTGGAGTAATGCGCCATGCGCATCACATGGCTGCCGGTGTCGGGGTCGCGGTATTCGGCGGCGCGCGAGAGGCGGAAGATGGTGTCGCGCTCGCGCTCGACGATCTCCTGCGTGGCACGCCGCACCTCCTCGGCCAGCCAGCTCGCGCGCATCGCCAGGGCCAGCTGGCCGCGCCGCAGCGCCAGCATATTGCGCGAGCGGGCCAGGAACTCGACCGGGTCCAGCGGCTTGGTGAGGAAGTCGTTGGCGCCCGACTGCAGCGCGTCGTAGCGCACCTGCACCTCGGCATTGGCGGTCACCATCAGGAGCGGCACGTCGGCGCGCGAGGATTCGGCGCGCAGCCGCTTGATGAATTCCAGGCCATTCAGGCCGGGCATCATGTAGTCGACGATGACGAGATCGGGGTCCTGCTGCAGGCACCACTGCAGGGCGGCGTCGGCATCGCTGAAGGCATGCGCCTGACCCGCATCGAGCTGCTTGACCAGCTCGCCCAGCAGGGCCAGATTGACCGGATTGTCATCAACGAGAACGATATTCAAACGAATGATTCCGACGCAAGTCTTGTGCCGCTGACGCACCACGATCCGGCAAGATGGTACGGGTCGGCGCTGACGCCAACGCGGTCTGGATGGCCCGTGAAAGGATTGTGCGTTTGCTGGCCGCACAAAGGCATCCCTTGGGCAAGGGGGCAGGGCTTGAATTACGGCGCTGTGCGCACATCTGCCCAGCCTGACCTCAACGAAAGGCAAGCGCATGGCCTTGTTCCTGGTATTCATGCTGGCCATGCTGCTGATTGCCGGCATCGTGCTGGCGCCGCGCTGGCAGGCCCGCCGCCGCGCCCGTCTGGCACGGCAGAGCTTTCCCGCCGCCTGGCGGCGCATCCTGCGCCGGCGCGTGCCCTATGTGCAGCGCTTGCCGGCCGATCTGCAGCTCAGGCTCAAGGGGCTGATGCAGGTCTTCCTGGCCGAGAAGCAGTTCATCGGCTGCGCCGGCTTCGTCATCAGCGACGAGGTACGCGTCACCATCGCGGCCCAGGCCTGCCTGCCGCTGCTGGGGGCCGAGCGCGGCTTCTACCCGCGGCTCTCGCAAATCCTGGTCTATCCGGGCGCCTTTGCGGTGCAGCGGGTGCACACCGGTGCCGCGGGCGTGCAGATGGAGCAGCGCCAGGTGCTGTCGGGGGAATCATGGAGCCAGGGGCAGGTGGTGCTGTCCTGGCAGGATGTGGTGGCCGGCGCGGCCGAGCCGGGCGACGGGCAGAACGTGGTGATCCACGAATTCGCCCACCAGCTGGACCAGGAAAAAGGCCATGCCAATGGCGCGCCCCTGCTCGCCAGCAAGGCGGCTTATGCGCGCTGGTCTGCCGTGATGCAGGGGGAGTTTGACGCCTTGCGCGCACGCGCCGAGGCTGGGGTGCCCAGCCTGATGAGCGACTATGGCGCTACCGATCCGGCCGAGTTCTTCGCCGTGGCCAGCGAGGTCTTCTTCGAGCGGCCGGCCGAGCTGGCCGGCTGGCATCCCGCGCTGTACGCGGAGTTGAGCCGCTATTACCGGCTCAATCCGCTCAGCTGGCAGTAACGGTCAAAGCGATCAGCGGCGCTGCGGACGCGGCGCACCGCCGCCACCCGAACGCTCGATGTGACGGAAGGTGATGCGGCCCTTGCTGAGGTCGTAGGGCGAGAGTTCCAGCGACACCTTGTCACCCGCGAGGATGCGGATGTGGTGCTTCTTCATCTTGCCGGCGGTGTAGGCAACCAGTTGGTGGCCGTTGTCCAGGGTGACGCGGAAACGCGTGTCCGGCAGGACCTCGTCCACCATGCCTTGCATTTCAATAAGTTCTTCTTTGGCCATGGTGTAACTCCGGTGTTGCCCTGTACCCGCGATCTGCAGGCTGGGCTGGGTGATAAGACGCTGTCCATCCGGGCACAACCAGAGTGAAGCGCGCAAAACAAAACCGCTGCAACACAGAATGTCCGCAGCGGCAGCGCCCTAATGTAAGGGAAATCGCGCTTGAAAGCAAGGTTTATGCCTCGCGTGCCGCTGCGATGTCAAGCCAACAGCGCTGCGAAGCGGGGCCTGATTCCGGCCTGCGCCCCGCGGCTTTCCTGCACACTTGGAACTGCTACTTCCGGCCCGCTGAAGGACGCTCCATCGATGCAGTCGTCGCAAGTTCCCGATCCTGCGTCCGCCGCTGCGGCTCAGCTGGCGGCCCAGGTGCTGCAGCAGCTGCAATGCTTGAGCATGCTGGTGTTCGACCAGCGCGGCATCCTTTGCCAGCTCAACGACAGCGCTCAGCGCTGGCTGGACGGCCCGGGCGCCCCGCTGTTGGGACAGCCCGCGGGGCAGCTGACGCAATTGCCTGAGGAATTGCGCGCGCAAATCGCGTTGAGCCTCGCGGCCCCCGATCAATACCCGACCTGGAGTGCGGAACTGGAACAGCAGGGGCCGCACGGCCACCTGCTGCTGCGCTGGCACCTGCAGGTGATCGCCGGCGCGCAGCGCGGCGAGCCCTGGCATCTGGCCGCCATCGCCTTGAACATCACCGCCGAGAGCGATGCACGTGCGCGCGACGCCTTGCAGCGCGAGGCACTGCACACCATGGTCTATGAAGACGAGCTCACTGGACTGGCAAGCCGTTACAGCGAGCGCGAGTGCATCCTGGGGCTGATCGAGCAGCAGCAGCCCTTTGGCCTGATGGCAGTGAAGTTGCGCGATTTCAGCCTGTTGCTCGACAACTTCGGCCCCGAAGGTGCCGACGAGGTGATCTGTGCCGCCGCGCGGGCACTGAAGGAGCTGGCGCCGCCGCCGCTGCTGCTGACGCGTGCCAGCGGCGTGGAGTTTCATATCTTGGTACCGGGCCGTGCCCAACCCACCGAGCTGCAACGTCTGGGCCGCAGCATCCTGCACCGCTTCAGGCAGCCGCTGCAGCTGGCCAAGACCGATCTGACGGTCAGCGTCGCCATCGGCATCGCCTGCCACCCCCAACATGGCCAGGGATTGGAAGAGCTGCAACGCAATGTCGGAACCGCCTTGCACAGCGCAGCGGAGGAAGGTGGCCGGGTGCAGCGCGTGTTCGAGCCCAAGATGCAGCAGCGCGCGCGTGAGCGGCTCTGGCTGGACCACCACCTGCGCAAGGCGCTGGAGCTGCAGCAGCTCGAATTGCATTACCAGCCCAAGGTCGGGCTGCAGGGACCTGCCGCGCCGGCGGTTGAGGCGCTGCTGCGCTGGCGCCACCCCAAGCGCGGCCTGATACGCCCCGACCTCTTTGTCGCACGCGCCGAAGGCAACGGCCAGATCATCGCGATGGGTCGCTGGGTGATCGTGACCGCGGCAGCGCAGGCGGCGCAATGGCGGGCCTTGGGCCACGCGGTGCGCATTGCCGTCAACATCAGTGCGCGCCAGCTCGGCGACCCCGACCTGCTGCGCTGGCTGTCCGAATGCCAGCGTGTCGCCCATGGCCTGCTGGACGTAGAGTTGACCGAAAGCTGCGTGATCGGCGACGAACCCGCCACCCATGCCTTCATGCAGGAGTGTCGCGACCTCGGCTTTCAGATCTATCTGGACGATTTCGGCACCGGCTTTTCCTCCCTGGCCCAGCTGGCGCGCCTGCCGATTGACGTGGTCAAGCTGGACCGCAGTTTTGTCGTCGCCAGCGCGCAGGAGCGCAGCCAGGCCCTGATGCGTTCGATGGTGGGCGTGGCGCGCGAGCTGCGCCTGCAGGTGATTGCAGAGGGCGTGGAAACACGCGAACAGGAAGCGCTGCTGCGCGAGATGGGTGTGCATGCTGCGCAGGGCTGGCTCTACGCCGCGGCCATGCCTGCCGAGGACTATCTGCGCTGGCTCAGCTCCACAGGTCCAGCGGCGGCTGGCGGGTGATGGCGCGCAGCAGATCGCTGCGCGACAGGAAGCCCTCCACGCCGCCGCCCTCGCCCACCACCGGCAAGCCCGGCGGGCGCAGGTCCAGCAGCAGCTGCGCCACCTCGCGCAAGGGCGTGTCGAGATGGGCGCTGGGGATGGGCGTCCACATCAGCGCCGCCACCGGCAGCGCGAGGCGATCCTTCCACAGCTGCGGCTCGAACACCTCGGGGGTGTCGAAGGCGCGCAGCGGCAGCAGATCGGCGCGCGAAATCAGCCCCACCAGCCGCTGGCGCGCATCCAGCACCGGCGCCTGCCCATAGCCGCGCTGGGCCAGCAGGCTCCAGGCCTCGGCCACGCTCGCCCCCACCGGCACCGACAGCACCTCCCGGCTCATCAATTCCTGCACCAGGCTGAGGGCCTGGCGCTCGGCCTGCCCCTGCTGGGTCTGGGCATAGGCGGCCAGGGCCTGGCGCGGCGCGCGCTCGCCGCCGCGACCAAGCCGGCCGTAGTCGTTGCCGGGCACCGGCAGGCCGCGCACGATGGAGGGCAGCAAGGCCTGTTCGTTGCGCCCGATCGCCGCCGCCGCGCGCACCCGCGCCACCGCCTGCACCGGCGCCAGCTCGCGCACGCCATCCAGGCTGCCGCTGTAGACGCGTCCGTTGAGGCCGTAGACCGTGAACATCAGCCCGCCTCGCTTTCTTCGCCCACCTGCTCCACGCGGTTGCGGCCCAGGCACTTGGCCTGGTACATGGCGCGGTCGGCCGCCGCGATGAGCGACTCCGGGCTGTCCGCCTCGCTCAGCGGGTGGCCACAGACACCGACGCTGATGGTGACGGCGATCTGCCGGCCGCCCCATGGGGTGGAGGTCTGCTGCACCGCCTGACGCAGCGCATCGGCCAGCACGCGGGCGCCCTCGGCCTGCGTGTCGGGCAGCAGCACGAGGAATTCCTCGCCGCCGAAGCGGCCGATCTGGTCCTGCGCGCGCAGCCGGCTGGCCAGGGTCTGCGCCACCTGGCGCAGCACCGCGTCGCCGGCCTGGTGGCCATGGTTGTCGTTGACGGCCTTGAAGTGATCGATGTCCACCATCAGCACCGAGAGCCATTGCCCCTGGCGCCGCGCCCGCGCCACGCTGCTGCGCAGCAGGTCCAGGATGGCGCGCCGGTTCGCCAGCCCGGTGAGCACATCGCGCATCGCGAGTTCGAAGCTGCGCCGCTCTGCGCGCTCGAGATTCATGTAGACAAAGCCCAGGCCGAAGCTCAGCACCGCCACCATCGCGACCAGCACCAGCATGGCCTGCCAGCGGTAGTTGGCCAGCGCATCGCCGGCATCCAGCCAGCCCAGCAGCATGCCCAGGGCGCGCAACAGCAGGATGGCACCCAGCACCGCCGCACCGGTCACCAGCATCCAGCGCCCACGCCCCAGCACGGGCCGGCGACGACTCAGCAAGACCTGCAACACCAGGCCCAGCTGCGCGGGGAACAGCGTGCCGCCCACGATCACGCGGATCCGGTAGGCATCGATGAACAAGGCATACAGGCCCAGCGCCAGCAGCACCGGCAAGCCCATCAGCAGCGGCCTCGGCCGGATGCCCTGGAAGCGCCACAGCGACAGCAGCATGAGCGCGAAGGCCAGCGAGAGTACGCCGTTGCCCAGCACCACCGACCAGAAGTCACCGATCACGCCGCGAAAGCCGTAGAGCACATTGCTGACGGCAAAGGCGCACATGACGGCGGCCCAGGACCACAGCGCCTCGCTGCGGCGTTGCCCCCAGGCCATGACGCCTACCCACCCCGCCATCACGAAGGCCACGACGGTCACCACCAGGAAGAGGGTCGGCATGTCCAAGGGCATGGCCCATTCTATGCACGTGACATTGGCGGCTCATGTCACGGCATGGGCGCCATCGGCGCCGGTGTCGGCGCGCTCAGCGCGTGTTTACGCTCTCAGGCGCTGCGGCCCGAACGCGCCACTTCCTCGTAGGCCTTGAGCCCGGCGCTCAGGCCATTCGCGGCGGCGGCCTTTTCCTCGGCGATCAGCTCGGCCAGGGACTTGGGATGCTTGAAGTCGTAGGCCTGCTGCTCGAACTCGGTAACGCGGCCGTCCTTGTTGCCATCGGCGGGCTCGAAGGCGGCCTCGGGCTTGCTGCTGCTGGCCTGCGCGGCCGTGCCGTTCACTCCGGTGGCGCCAGTCGCGCCGGTTTCGGCGGCGGGCTGGGCCGGGGCGGTCTTGGCGGGCTGGCCGGCCACGGCCTGCTCGGCCAGCTTGGCACCCTGCTGGGAGATCTGCACCACCGTGGTGTCATCCTCGGTGGCGGGCTTGTTGTGGGTTGCGGCTTCCTGACGCTTCAGCGCCTCGTCGGCATGAGGACGCTGGGTCGATGCGCTGGCGGCGGCGGCGGCTGGGTTCGCGGCGCTGGTACTCGGAATGGAAGTGACCATGATGAGCTCCTCAAATAGGAGGCTGCGGGGCGGGAAGTCCGGGGTGCGATACAGGCACCAGCGGTATTGAGGCCCCGCCCATACGCAGGTTTTCGGCAAGACCGGAGCGGACTTTAACCGCTATGCGCCTTTATCAATCAACCGGCAGGGCGGTCTCGTACTTCACCTCGCGCAACACCACGTTGCTGCGCACGCTGGCCACGCCCGGCACCTTGAAGATGCGGCTCTGCAGAAACTGGTCGTAGGCCTTCATATCGGGCACCACCACCTTGATGACATAGTCGGCCTCGCCGGTGATGCCGTGGCATTCGATGATTTCGCGGCTGCTCTGCACCAGCTGCTCGAACTGCTCCACCGCGCCCTCGCTGTGCCGCACCAGGCTCACGTTCGCCAGCACGCAGATCGACAGGCCCAGCTTCTCGCGGTCCACCAGGGCCACATGGCGACGTATCACCCCGCTCTCTTCCAGCTCCTTGATGCGCCGCCACACCGGCGTGGCCGAGAGGCCGACCTTGTCGGCCAGCTGCTGGGTGCTCTGGCGCCCGTCGGCCTGCAGGGCTTCGAGGATGAGGCGCGTGGCCCGATCAAAACGTTCATTTTCCATTTCAACCACCTTTGAGAGGAATTCTCTCATTAGCAGCCTTGACAGTAGCGATGCAAGTAACAAACTCTCGGCTGCCTGACCAAGAATCTGCCCCCTGAACAGAACATCAGGAGACCGGCCCATGTCCACCCTCGAGCAAGCCAGCCCCGCGCTGCGCGACTACAAGCTCTCCGACAACCTGGGCGCGCGCTCGGGCCAGGTCTTCCTCACCGGCACCCAGGCCCTGGTGCGCCTGCTGCTGGCGCAAAAGGCACTGGACGAGCGCGCCGGGCTGAAGACGGCCGGGTTCGTCTCCGGCTACCGCGGCTCGCCGCTGGGCATGGTGGACCAGCAACTCTGGAAGGCCAAGAAGTTCCTGGACGCGGCGCAGATCAACTTCCTGCCCGCCATCAACGAAGACCTGGCCGCCACCGCCTGCCTGGGCGTGCAACGCGTGGCGCTGGATCCCAAGCGCACCGTCGACGGCGTGTTTGCCATGTGGTACGGCAAGGGCCCGGGCGTGGACCGCTCGGGCGATGCGCTCAAGCATGGCAATGTCTATGGCACGTCCACCCAGGGCGGCGTGCTGGTGGTGTGCGGCGACGACCATGGCTGCGTCTCCTCCTCCACCCCGCACCAGAGCGACCAGGCCCTGCAGGCCTGGAGCATGCCCATCGTGCACCCGGCCAATGTGGCCGAGTACCTGGAGTTCGGCCTCTACGGCTGGGCGCTGAGCCGCTTCTCCGGCGCCTGGGTCGGCTTCAAGGCGATCTCCGAGGTGGTGGAGTCGGGCATGACGGTGGACCTGGACAGCGTGCCGCTGGACTTCGAGCTGCCGGTCGACCACGTGCCCCCCACCAACCTGCACATCCGCACGGTGGACCTGCCCTCGCTGGAGCTGGAAACCCGCCTCGCCCACAAGCTCGACGCGGTGCGCGCCTTCGCCAAGCTCAACAGCATCGACAAGCACATCGTGGTGAGCCCGCGCGCCACGCTGGGCATCGTCACCGTCGGCAAGGCGCATTACGACTTCATGGAAGTGCTGCGCCGCCTCGACCTGGACCCGAATGCACTGGCCGCCGCCGGCGTGCGCGTCTACAAGGTGGGCCTGGTGTTCCCGCTGGAGACCAGCCGCATGGCCGAGTTCGCCCAGGGGCTCACCGACATGCTGGTGATCGAGGAGAAAGGCCCGGTGGTGGAGCGCCAGATCAAGGAGCTGCTTTACCACCTGCCCGACGCCCAGCGCCCGCGCGTGATTGGCAAGACCGATGAACATGGCGCTGCGGTGCTCTCGGCACTTGGCGAGCTGCGCCCCTCGCGCATCATGAACACGGTGGCCGACTGGCTGGCCCGCCTCAATCCGGCGCTGGACCGCCGCCACCTGGTGGTGGACTTCCTCACCCCCTGCCTGCTCAGCAACGAGGCCGACGGCGTGCGCCGCCAGCCCTATTTCTGCTCGGGCTGCCCGCACAACACCTCCACCAAGCTGCCCGAGGGCTCGCGCGCCCTGGCCGGCATCGGCTGCCACTTCATGGCCAGCTGGATGGAGCGCGGCACTTCGGGCCTGATCCAGATGGGCGCCGAGGGCGTGGACTGGGCCGCGCACAGCCGCTTCACCACCGAGAAACATGTGTTCCAGAACCTGGGCGACGGCACCTACTACCACTCCGGCTATCTGGCGATCCGCCAGGCCATCGCCGCCAAGACCAATATCACCTACAAGATCCTCTACAACGACGCCGTGGCGATGACCGGCGGCCAGCCGGTGGACGGCTCGACCAGCGTGCCGCAGATCGCGCGTCAGGTGGAGGCCGAGGGCGTGAAGCGCCTGGTGGTGCTCTCCGACGAGATCGGCAAGTACGACGGCCACCATGGCCTCTTCCCCGCCGGCACCACCTTCCACGACCGCAGCGAACTCGACCAGGTGCAGCGCGAGCTGCGCGAGATCGAGGGCGTGACGGTGCTGATCTACGACCAGACCTGCGCCGCAGAGAAGCGCCGCCGGCGGAAGAAGAAAGAGTTCTACGACCCGCCCAAGCGCATCTTCATCAACGAGGCGGTGTGCGAGGGCTGCGGCGATTGCGGCCAGGCCAGCAACTGCCTCTCGGTGGTGCCGGTGGAGACCGACTGGGGCCGCAAGCGCGCCATCGAGCAGAGCTCGTGCAACAAGGATTTCTCCTGCGTCAACGGCTTCTGCCCCAGCTTCGTCTCGGTACATGGCGCCCAGCTGAAGAAGCGCGCCGGCGCGAGCTACAGCCCGCAAGACCTGGCACGCGAACTCGCCGCCATCGGCAGCCCCGCCGCCTGGGACTGGACCGGCCCCTTCGACCTGCTGGTGACCGGCGTGGGCGGCACCGGCGTGGTGACGGTGGGCGCCCTCGTCTCGATGGCGGCCCATCTGGAAGGCAAGCAGGCCTCGGTGCTGGACTTCATGGGCTTTGCGCAAAAGGGCGGCTCGGTGCTGTCCTTCGTGCGCGTGGCGCCGACGCAGGACCTGCTCAACCAGGTGCGCATCGACACCCAGCAGGCCGATGTGCTCTTGGCCTGCGACATGGTGGTGGGCGCCTCGCCCGACGCGCTGGGCACCGTCAAGCCCGGCCGCACCGTGATCCTGGCCAACACGCATGAGCTGCCCACGGCCGGCTTTGTGCGCAACCCCGATGCCAGCCTGCATGCCGGCGGCCTCTTGGCCAAGATGCAGCATGCGGTGGGCGGCCAGGCCGAGCTGCTCGCCACCGTGGATGCCCAGGCGATTGCCCAGCAGCTGATGGGCGACACCATGCCCAGCAACATCATCATGCTGGGCGCCTGCTGGCAACGTGGCCTGATCCCCCTGAGCGAGGCCGCGCTGATGCGCGCCATCGAACTCAACGGCGTGGCCGTCGAGGGCAACAAGACCGCCTTCGCGCTGGGCCGCCTGGCCATCGCCGCGCCCGAGGCCTTGCGTCGCCTGGCCGGCACCCCGCAGGGCCTGGTGCAGGTGCTGAACTTCGACAAGCTCGACGGCGAGGACGGCCTGATCGCGCGCCGCGCCGCCTTCCTCAGCGACTACCAGGACCGCGCCTATGCCGAGCGCTACCTGCGCCTGGTGGAGCGCGTGCGCAAGGCCGAAGCCGAACTGGGCGAAGCCGGCAAGGCCGAACGCCTCAGCAAGGCGGTGGCACGCTACTACGCCAAGTTATTGGCCATCAAGGACGAGTACGAGGTGGCGCGCCTTTACACCGATGGCAAGTTCGAGAAGGCGATGAAGGAACAGTTCGAGAACTGGGATTCGCTGTCCTTCCACATGGCCCCGCCCCTGCTGTCAAAACCTGGCCCCGATGGCAAGGCCAAGAAGCTGGAGCTGGGCAGCTGGACCTTCAAGGCCTTCCAGATGCTGGCCAAGCTGAAGGGCTTGCGCGGCGGCATGCTGGACATCTTCGGCAAGACCGAGGAGCGCCGCATGGAGCGCCAGCTGATCGCCGACTACGAGGCCCTGGTCGACGATCTGCTCGCGCACCTCAGCGCCGACAAGCTCGAGCTCGCCGTCAAGCTGGCGCGCCTGCCCGAGACCATCCGCGGCTACGGCCATGTCAAGCTGGCCAATGTGGTGACGGTGCGCGCGCAGTGGAAGGACCTGCTGGATCGCTTCCATGGCCGCGCGGCCGAACCGGTGGCGCAGGTGGTGGCGATGCCGCAGCGCGTGAAGGGCGTGGCGGAGCTCTAGGCCCCCTGCCTCGAGAAGCGCTGCCGATACTGCTCCGGCGTGATGCCCGCATGCCGGCGCAGGCTGCGCTGCAGGCTGTCCACCGAGCCGAAGCCGGCTTTTTGCGCGACGCGCTCGAGCGGCCAGGCGCTGCGCTCCAGATGGGTCTTGGCGCGCTCCAGGCGCAGGGCCTCGACGAAGCGCGCCGGGGTCTGGCCGGTCTCGGCCAGGAACAGGCGGGCGAAGTGGCGCTCGCTCATGCTGGCGCGCTCGGCCAGGGTCGCCACGCTGAGGTCGCGCTCGGGGTGCTCCACCATCCACAGCAGCAGCTCGGCCAGGCGGTCACCGCCGGCCTGCGCCTGGGCCTGCAGGCCGGCCGAATACTGCGACTGGCCGCCCGGGCGGCGCAGATAGAGCACCAGATGGCGTGCCACCGCGAGCGCAATCGGCTGGCCCAGATCGGCCTCCACCAGGGCCAGGGCCAGGTCGATGCCGGCCGAGATGCCGGCCGAGCTGTAGAAGGGCGGGTCGGCCACGAAGATGGCATCGGGCTCCAGGCGCAGGCGCGGGTACATGCGCGCCAGCTGCTCGCAGAAGCGCCAGTGCGTGGTGACGCGGCGCTCGTCGAAGAGCCCCGCCGCCGCGAGCGCAAACGCCCCCGTGCAGACACTGCCCATGCGCCTTACCTGCGGCGCCTTTTTGCGCAGCCAGGGCAGCAGGCTGGCGGCCCAATCGCGCCCCTCCAGATCACCATCGTTGCCGCCCACCACCAGCACGGTGTCGAGCGGGCCGCGCAACGCGGCCAGCGCGGTGCTGGGGCCCAGCTGCAGGCCGGAATTGCAGCGCACCATGCCACCCTCGGGCGAAGCCAGCACGACGCGATAGGGCGGCGCTGCCTGCCCGGCCGCCTGGGCGAACTGATTGGCCTTGCTGAAGACCTCCCAGGGCCCGGTCACGTCCAGCGACTGGCAACCCTCGTAGGCCACCAGCAGCACCGTCTTGGTTTTCTCTGGCATGGCAGTTTTTGCGGTCATTGCGTCAGTTCTGCCAGCATAGCCCCAACTAAGCTGGGCGCATGAAAACCCCCAACGCCTTCCGCTTCACCCTGTTGCAAGCCAGCGAACGCCGTGTCGCCCTGCTGGTGCTGTGCCAGGCCCTGTTCGTGTGCGCCTCGGCCATCGGGCTCACCCTCACCGGCCTGGTGGGCAGCATGCTGGCACCGAGCCGCGCGCTGGCCACCCTGCCCTATGCGCTGGTGACGGTGGCCACGGCGCTGAGCACCGTCCCGGTCTCGCTGCTGGCCCGGCGTTGGGGCCGGTCGCGCGTGTTCCAGCTGGGGGCCTTGGCCGGCGCCTGCGGCGGTGCCCTGGCCAGTTGGGCCATCGTGCGCAATGACTTCCTGCTGTTCTGCACCGCGAATCTGGCGCTCGGCGCTTTTGCGGCCAGCGCGCAGTTCTACCGCTTCGCGGCCACTGAGGCAGCAAGCGCCACCTTCAAGGCCCAGGCCATCGGCTGGGTGACCGGCGGCGGCGTGCTGGCGGCAGTGCTGGGCCCCACCCTGGCGGCGCTGGCACGCGAGGCGGTGCCGGGCCACAGCTTTGCCGGCTCGTATCTCGCGGTGGTGGCGCTGGCCCTGCTCTCCATCCTGGTGCTGAGCCGGCTGCGCGGCGGCACGGCGGCCCCGGTGCTCGCCGCGGGCGCGCCCACACCGCTGCTGCAACTGCTGCGCCGCCCGGCCTTTCTGGTGGCGGCATGCGGCTGCGCCGTGGGTGCCGCCAGCATGATGTTCGTGATGACGGCAACGCCATTGGCGGTGGTGGGCTGTGGGCTGCCGGTGACGGTGGCCGCCGGCGTGATCCAGTGGCATTTGATGAGCATGTACGCGCCCGGCTTCTTCAGCGGCCGACTGATCGCCCGCTGGGGTGTGACGCGGGTGCTGTGGCTGGGCAGCGCGGCCATGGTCGGCGGCAGCCTGGTGGCGTTGAGCGGCCAGAGCGCCTGGCAGTTCGGCCTGGCCCTGATGCTCAACGGCGCCGGCTGGAACTTCATGTTCGTGGGTGGCAGTGCGCTGCTGGCCGAGACCTTTGCACACGACAGCCTGGCCGACCGCGCACGCGCCCAGGCCGCCAACGAGTTCCTGGTCGCCGCCATCGTCGCCATCGCTGCGATGGCCTCGGGCTGGGTCTTCGACGGCTGGGGCTGGGGCCATGTCAACGGCCTGATCTGGCCCCTGCTGGCCCTGGCCGCGGGCAGCGCGCTGTGGCTGCAGCGGCGGCAAGATCTGAACCAGGACCTGACAAAGGCGCGTCTCAGGCGCGCTTGAACGGCCCGCTGGCCAGCCAGCGCTCGATCTGCGCCTGGCGGTCCTGGCCCCAGAAGGGCTCGCCGTCGACGATGAAGTAGGGTGCGCCGAACACGCCGGCCGCCAACGCGGCCTCGTTCTCGGCCTTGAGCCGCTGCTTCCAACGCTCATCGCCCCAGGCCGCCTCGGCGGCAGCGGCATCCAGCCCGCTCTCGCCCGCCAGGGCCTTGAGCGCCACCACGTCGTTGAGCGCCACGCCGCGCGTGAAATAGGCGCGCAGCCCGGCATGGGCCCAGGCCACCGCGGCATCGTGCCCCTGGGTCTCGTGCAGCCACCAGAACACGCGGGCGGCATGCTGCGTGGCAATCGGGAAGGCGCCGGGCTGCCGATAGGGCAGGCCGGCGAAATGCGCCGAACGCTCGAAGTCGCGCAGCGCGTAGTCGCGCTTGATCGGATAGGCGACCGGCGGTTTCAACTCCGCCGCCTGGAACAGCACGCCCAACAGGATGGCGTGCCATTGCACGCGCCGGCCATGGCGCGCCGCCACGGCGTCGATCCACTCCGACGCGATGTAGGAATAGGGCGATGAGAAGTCGAAGTAGAACTGGATGGGGGCGGCGCTCATGATGACTCCGGCAGGCGATCAGCCCAGCGATCGGCCGATGAGGATCTTCTGCACCTCGGACGAGCCTTCGTAGATCTGCGTCACGCGCACATCGCGGTAGATGCGCTCGACCGGGAAGTCGCTCACATAGCCGTAGCCGCCATGCACCTGGATGGCGGCCGAGCAGACGCGCTCGGCCATCTCGGAGGCAAACAGCTTGGCCATCGCGGCCTCCTTGACGCAAGGCAGGCCGGCGTCCCTCATGCTGGCGGCATGCCAGATCAGCTGGCGCGCGGCCTCGATCTGGGTGGCCATCTCCGCCAGCTTGAACTGGATCGCCTGGTGGTTGAAGATGGGCTGGCCGAAGGAGCTGCGCTCCTTGCTGTACTTGAGCGCCGCCTCGAAGGCCGCGCGCGCCATGCCCACCGACTGCGAGGCGATGCCGATGCGGCCGCCCTCCAGACCCGAGAGCGCGATCTTCAGGCCCTGGCCCTTGGCACCGATCCGGTTCGTCACCGGGATGCGGCAATTCTCGAACAGGATCTGCGCCGTGTCGCTGGCATGCTGGCCCAGCTTGTCCTCGATGCGCGCCACCACATAACCGGGCGTGTTGGTGGGCACGAGAAAGGCGCTGATGCCCTTCTTGCCGGCGGCCTTGTCGGTGACGGCCATTACGATGGCCACATCACCGTTCTTGCCGCTGGTGATGAACTGCTTGACGCCGTTCAGCACGTATTCGTCGCCATCGCGCACCGCCGTGGTCCGCAGGCCGCCAGCCTCGGAGCCCACATGCGGCTCGGTGAGGCAGAAGGCGCCCAGCATGTCGCCGCGCGCCAATGGCCGCAGGAATTGCTGCTTCTGCTCCTCGTTGCCATAGGCCATCAGGATGGAGCAGACCGGGCAGTTGTTGACGCTCACCACGGTAGAGGTGGCGCCGTCGCCGGCGCCGATCTCTTCCAGGATGATGGCCAGCGAAAGATAGTCCAGGCCCGCGCCGTCGTACTCGGTGGGCACGGCCACGCCGTAGCAACCCAGCTCGGCCAGGCCCTTGAGTTCGGCGGCCGGGAAATGGTGGCTCTTGTCCCATTCGGCTGCCTTGGGGGCAATCTGGTCCTGCACAAAGGCGCGCACGGCGTCTTGCACCGCGCGATGGTCGTCACTCAAAAGCATAGGGTCGTCTCACCAGGCCAGGGCTTGGCCGTCGTAATTGAAAAAGCCGCCGTTGTGGGCGGGCTTGAGGGTGGCCAGCACGGTGCGCATGCCGGCCACGCTGGTGGCCACATCGATGTCGGCGCCTTCGCCGCCCATCTCGGTGCGCACCCAGCCGGGGTGCAGGCTGATGCAGATAGCCTGGTCCTGCAGCAGCAGCGAGGCGTCCTTGAGCACCGAATTCACCGCCGACTTGGAGGCGCGGTAGAGCCAGCCGCTGGCGCTGCTGCGCAGGCCGATGGAGCCCATGCGCGAGGAGATGATGGCCAGCCTGGCGCCGGGCGCGAGCGCCTCGCTCAGCTGCGGCAGCACGCGCATGGGCCCCAGCACATTGGTGTGCATCACCGCATCGAAATCGGCCTCGCTGGGCGTCTGCAGGCCGGCGATGCGCGGCCCGTAGACACCGGCCACGATGACGACCTCGTCGAACTGCTGGCCGTCGATCTGCCAGGCCAGGCCGGCAGCGCTGGCCGTGTCGGCCACATCGAGCCTGAGCGCGCTGGCGCCCAGCTCGCGCAGGCGCGCCAGGCCCTCCTCGCTGCGGGCCGTGGCCACCACCTGGGCACCGGCGGCGCGGTACTGGCGCACGAACTCGAGGCCGATGCCCCGCGAGGCGCCGATGACCAGGGCCTTGCTCATCAAAGCAGTTCCACGCCGACCGCAGTCGCCTCGCCGCCGCCGATGCACAGCGCCGCCACGCCGCGCTTCAGGCCGCGGTGCTTCAGCGCGCCCAGCAGGGTGACGATGATGCGGGCGCCCGAGGCGCCGATCGGGTGGCCCAGCGCGCAGGCGCCGCCGTTCACGTTGACGATCTCGTGCGGCAGCTTGAACTCGGCCATCGCCGCCATCGTGACGGCGGCAAAGGCTTCGTTGACTTCCCACAGATCCACGCTCTTGGCATCCCAGCCGTTCTTGGCCAGCAGCTTCTGGATCGCGCCCACCGGGGCGGTGGTGAACCATTCCGGCGCATTCGCGTGCACGGCCGTGCCGACGATGCGTGCCACCGGGGCCAGGCCCAGCTTGGCGGCGGTGCTCTCGCGCATCAGCACCATCGCGGCGGCGCCGTCGGAGATGCTGGACGAGGTGGCGGCGGTGATGGTGCCGTCCTTCTTGAAGGCGGGCTTGAGGCCGGCGATCTTGTCGAGCTTGGCCTTGAAGGGCTGCTCGTCCTTGTCGAACACGGTGTCACCGGCGCGGCCGGCCACCGTCACCGGGGCGATTTCCCAGGCAAAGCTGCCATCGGTGTTGGCACGCTTGGCACGCTCGGTGGAGGCGATCGCGAAGGCGTCCTGCGCCTCGCGCGTGAACGCGTACTTGGTCACGCATTGCTCGGCGAACACGCCCATGGCCTTGCCGCGCTCGTAGGCGTCTTCCAGGCCGTCCAGCGCCATGTGGTCGTACATGGTGCTGGCGCCGTACTTCACGCCCTTGCGCGCGAACATCAGGTGCGGCGCATTGGTCATGGATTCCATGCCGCCGGCGATCAGGATGTCGGCGCTCTCGGCCTTCAGGGTGTCGTGCGCAAACATGGTGGCGCGCATGCCGGCGCCGCACATCTTGGACAGCGTGACCGCGCCCACCGATTGCGGCAGGCCGGCCTTGAGCACGGCCTGGCGTGCCGGGGCCTGGCCCTGGCCGGCCATCAGGCAGTTGCCGATGAAGGCTTCCTGGATGGCGTCGCCGGGCACGCCGGCACGCTCGACCGCGGCCTTGATGGCCACGGCGGCCAGCTCCCAGGCCTGCAGGCCCGAGAAATCACCCAGCAGGCCACCGATGGGCGTGCGGGCGGCGGAGACGATGACGATGGAGTCGGACATGAGAGTTCTCCTACAAAAAAGACTTACTGGATCGGCAGTTCGCGATGCTCGGGCTCGGCCAGCACCGGTAGTGCCTTGCCATGCCTGGCATAGAAGCGCTTGTGCGCCTCATAGGGGAAGACGTCGTGCACATGGCCGGCCAGGATGCGCTGCTTGTGGCCCTGCCAGAACTCGGCGTCGAGAAGATCGGCGTGGTGGCGCATGAAGACCTCGCGCACGCCAGGATGGCCCAACAGAAAGGGGCCGAAGGTTTCGGGAAAGACGTCGCGCGGCCCCACCCGGTACCAGATCTCGCCCGACATTTCTTCCTCCTCGTTGCGCGGCGCGGGCACCTTGCGGAAGTTGCAGTCGGTCAGGTATTCGATCTCGTCGTAGTCGTAGAACACGACCTTGCCGTGGCGCGTCACGCCGAAGTTCTTCCACAGCATGTCGCCGGGGAAGATGTTGGCGGCCACCAGGTCCTTGATGGCATTGCCGTACTCGATCACCGCATGCTCCAGCTGCTGCGGCGTGGCTTCCTGGATGTAGATGTTGAGCGGCACCATGCGGCGCTCGATGTAGACATGCTTGAGCACCAGATCATCGCCCTGCTCTTCCAGCAGGCTGGGGCAGAACGCCTTCAGCTCGGCGATCAGTTCTTCCTCGAAGCGGTAGCGCGGGAAGGCAACGTTGCTGTACTCCAGCGTGTCGGCCATGCGGCCGACGCGGTCGTGCTGCTTCACCAGCAGGTACTTGCTCTGGATGAGCTCGCGCGAGGTCTCCTTCTGTGCCGGGAAGAAGTCCTTGATGAGCTTGAAGACGAAGGGGTAGCTGGGCAGGTCGAACACCAGCATCACCATGCCCTTGATGCCGGGCGCGATGCGGAACTTGTCGCTGCTGTGGCGCAGGTGGTAAAGAAAGTCGCGGTAGAACAGGTTCTTGCCGTGCTTCTGCAGGCCGATGGCGCTGTAGAGCTCGGCGCGCGGCTTGCGGGGCATCATCGAGCGCAGGAACTGCACGTAGGCGCTGGGCACCTCCATGTCCACCATGAAGTAGGCCCGCGCAAAGCTGAACAGCATCAGCAACTCGTCCTCGCCGAACAGCGCCGCATCGATCTGCAGCAGACCGCGCTCGTTGTGCAGGATCGGCAGGGCGAACGGCGTCTCGGTGAAGCCGTTGATGATCTTGCCCACCAGGTAGGCGCCCTTGTTGCGATAGAACAGCGACGAGAGCACCTGGATCTGGAAATTGGTACGCCAGCGGAACAGGCCCAGCTCGCGCTGCACCGCGCTCAGCACATGCTCGGCGTCGCGGCCCAGATCCTCGAACTCGCGCTCGAGCTGGAAGTTGTTGACGATGCGCACCATGGTCTCGTGCATGGTCTCGCGCGTCGGGTAGTAGCAACGGAAGGTAGGCTTGGCGGCGGGCTCTTCGTTCTCGATGTACTCGGTGGAGACGGCCGGCCGCACAAAGATGAAATCGTTGTGGAAATAGCTGTGGTGCAGGATGCGCGTGCACACCGAGTTGAAGAAGGTCTCGGCCAGCTCGGGCTGGTGGTGGTTGGTGAGCAGGCCGATGTAGTGCAGCTTGACCTGCTGCCAGACCTCCATCTCCAGCCGGCTGGCCTGGAAGCGCTCCTCCAGCAGCGCGATGCCCTCGTCCACGCGCTTGTCGTAGAACTCGATGCGCTCGCGCTGGGCCCGCTGCTGGCCATGCCAGTCGCCGCGCTCGAAGCGCTGCTTGGCCTCGGCCGAGGTGGCGCGGAACAGGCGGTAATGGCGATTGAAGCCACCGAGCATGGTCTGCGCGATCTCGAAGGCGCGCGAGTCGGTGAGCTTCTGGGGGAACATCGCGGCTCTGTGCTGAGGGTCAGTCTGCCGAGCTTATCCGGGCCCGCTCGTAGCGGGCCTTGACGGCACTCAAGGCTTTCTGGAAGGCCGCGGCCAATTGGTCCGCGGCGGCCACCGTGATGCGCAGATCCTCCAGCAGGCCGTTGTGCAGGCCATAGACCCAGCCATGCACCACCACCTCCTGGCCGCGCGCCCAGGCGTCCTGCACCACCGTGGTCTGGCAGGCATTGCGGGCCTGCTCCAGCACGTTCAGCTCGCACAGGGCGTTGACGCGCTGGTTGGCGTCGATGCTGTCCAGCCATTCGTGATGGTGGTTGCGCACGTCCTGCACATGGCGCAGCCAGTTGTCCACCAGGCCGGTGCGCACGTCCAGCAGCGCCGCCTTCACGCCGCCGCAGTTGGAATGGCCGACGACGATGATGTGCTTGACCTTCAGCGCGTCCACCGCGAACTGCATCACCGAGAGGCAGTTGAGATCCGAGTGCACCACCACATTGGCAACATTGCGATGCACGAACAGCTCGCCCGGCAACAGGTTCACCAGCTCATTCGCCGGCACGCGGCTGTCGGCGCAGCCTATCCACAGGTATTGCGGCGTCTGCTGCTTGAGCAGGCGCGAGAAAAACCCAGGTTCGCGCGCCTCGGTCTCGGCGGCCCAATGCTTGTTGCTGTCCAGCAGTTCTTGAAGTTCGGTGCTCATGGCTTGATTGTCATGGGATCGAGTGACGGTCGGCTTGCGGCGGCCCGATAAGCCGCCCACACCACTCGGTCAATCAGTTGGCCGGCCTTGAACGCACTCTGCGGCCAGCGCGCCTCCAGGGCATAGCCGGCACTGCGTGCGACGGCCTGCGAGCCCTCGTTCCAGGCAAAGATGGGCGCGTAGAGCCGGCTCAATTCCGGGCGACTCGCCCAGGCCCAAGCAGTGGCCAGACGCAAGGCCTCGCTGGTGATGCCACGGCGCCAAAAGGCCTGGCCGATCCAGTAGCCCACCTCGGCATTGCAGCGCAGCCAACCCGTCTCGGGCCTGAGGCCGACGCAGCCGATGATGGCGCCATCGCATTCAATGCCCCACACATGGCCACCATCGCGCCAGCCGCCGCTGCACCAGGCCTGGGCATCGGCAACCGTGTAGGGATGCGGGAAGCCATCGAAGAGATGGCGCCAGACGGCCTCGTCGTCGGCATGGCGCTGCAGATCGGCGGCATCACTCGCGCGCAGCTCCCGAAGCACGCAACGCTGACCGACAAGCGTCGGCAGGCCAGGCAGCGCGCTCATGCCGCGCTCCAGTCTCGAAGCAAGGACAGTGAGACCCCAATGCCACCGCAGACCTCGACCAGAGGGCGCTTGAAGTGCGCCAAGGTCTGCTCATGCACACTCAGCACTGCCAGGGCCGCGCCACAGGCGGGCTCCACCATCACGCGCATGGCGTCGGCGAAGCGCACGCAGGCCTGGGTGGCCTGCGCATCGCTGACGGTCAGGCTCAGCGTCGGATGGCTTTGCGCCAAACGCAAGGCCTCGTCGGCGACGCGGCGTGCGCCCAGGGAGGTCGCCACCGAGCTGATCGTGGGCAGGGTGACGGCGTGGCCCGCGCGCAGACTCTGGCTGAGACTGTCCGCACCCAGGGTCTCGACGGCCACCACCGGCAGCTCATGCAAGCCATGGCGCTGCAAGCCCTGCACGATGCCGCTGAACAGACCGCCTCCGCCCACGGCCGTGATGACGGCGTCAAAAGCCAGGCCTGCCGCCAGCACCTCATCGATCAGGGTCGAGTGCCCGGCCCACAGCAAGGGGTGGTCGAAGGGGTGCACATAGGTGGCACCGCGCTCGGCCGCCAGCGCCTGGGCAAAGGCATTCGCTTCATCAAACACCGCGCCGTGGCGCAGCACGGTGGCGCCGCGCGCCGCAATCTTCTCGGCCACTGCGGCACTGCTGGTCCCGGGCAGCACGATGGTGACGCCCAAGCCCAGCGCCAGCGCCGCATGGGCGGCGGCAAAGCCGGCATTGCCGCCCGAGGCGCAGACAATCTCGCGCGCGCCGTCCAGCGCGGCCTGCTGCACCAGCCGCCCCACGCCACGCAGCTTGAAGCTGCCGCTGGGCTGCAGGGCGTCCATCTTCAACCACACCTCGGCCTGCGGAAACAGGCCGGGTGCGGCGCGCAATAGCGGGGTGTTGAGGTGCAGCGGCGTCACGACTTACATCGTCTCGGCAAACAGCTCGCGGCCGATCAGCATGCGGCGGATCTCCGAGGTGCCAGCGCCGATTTCATACAGCTTGGCATCGCGCCACAGGCGGCCCAGCGGGTATTCGTTGATATAGCCGTTGCCGCCAAAGATCTGCACACCTTCGCCGGCCATCCAGGTGGCCTTTTCGGCGGTCCAGAGGATCACCGAGGCGCAGTCCTTGCGCACCTGGCGCACATGCTCGCTGCCCAGCAGGTCGAGGTTCTTGGCCACTGTGTAGGCAAAGCTGCGTGCGGCCTGCAGCACGGTGTACATGTCCGCCACCTTGCCCTGGATGAGCTGGAACTCGCCGATGCTCTGGCCGAACTGCTTGCGGTCGTGGATGTAGGGGACGACGTTGTCCATCACGCTTTGCATGATGCCCAGCGGGCCGCCGGTGAGCACGGCACGCTCATAGTCCAGGCCCGACATCAGCACCTTGGCGCCGCCGTTTACCGCACCCAGCACGTTCTCGGCCGGCACCTCGACGTTCTGGAACACCAGCTCGCCGGTATGGCTGCCGCGCATGCCCAGCTTGTCGAGCTTCTGTGCGATCGAGAAACCCTTCATGCCCTTCTCGATCAGGAAGGCGGTGACGCCGCGCGCGCCCAGCTCGGGCTCGGTCTTGGCGTAGACCACCAGGGTGTCGGCATCGGGGCCGTTGGTGATCCACATCTTGTTGCCGTTGAGCAGGTAAACCCCACCCTTGTCCTCGGCCTTGAGCTTCATGCTGATGACGTCGGAGCCGGCGCCCGGCTCGCTCATCGCCAGCGCCCCGACATGCTCGCCGCTGATCAGCTTGGGCAGGTACTTGGCCTTCTGCGCCGCGTTGCCGTTGCGGTTGATCTGGTTCACGCAGAGGTTGCTGTGCGCGCCGTAGGACAGGCCCACCGAGGCCGAACCGCGGCTGATCTCCTCCATCGCCACCATATGCGCCAGATAGCCCATATTGGCGCCGCCGTATTCCTCGGACACGGTCACGCCCAGGATGCCCAGCTCGCCCATCTTGCGCCACAGATCCATGGGGAACTGGTCGCTGTGGTCGATCGCCGCGGCACGCGGGGCGATCTCGGCGTCGGCAAAGGCGCGCACGGTGTCGCGCAGCGCGTCGATGTCTTCGCCGAGTTGGAAGTTCAGGCCGGGCAGATTCATGGTTTGTCTCCTACTTTTCAATCAATGTTTGAGGCCGTCGCGGCCCAGAACCGTCATCACGGTGGCGCTCATGGTCGCCACCAATTTTTCTTCGCCGCCGGCCTCGAACCCATAGGCACGGCCCTCGACCACGCTGATGGTACGACCGGCCTTGGCCACCTGGCCCTCGAAGCGGAACAGCGGCCCGCGCGCCGGCGCGAGCAGATTGATCTTGAATTCGATCGTCAACACCGCCGCGTCGGCCGGCATCAGGCTGTAGGCGGCATAGCCGCAGGCCGAGTCCAGCGCCGTGGACACGATGCCGGCATGCAGGAAGCCGTGCTGCTGGCACAACTCGGGCTTGTGCGCCATGGTGATCACCACCCTGCCAGCCTCCACCGCGCCCAGTTCCGCACCCAGCGTCTTCATCACCGCCTGCAGGGCGAAGGAATCGCGCACCCGCTGGGCGTAATGCTGATCCGCTGCTTGCATGGGTCGGCTCCTGACTTACGTTTACGTAAACGTCAATTGTAAACACAGCCGGCGCTCGTACCGCACCGGCCGCGGCTGGATGCGCGCCCGCCGCCGTCGGTGCGCCTGCCCCGCGCGGCCAGCCCCCTGGCAGGCGACACTGCCGGCATGATGTCACCGCCTCTCCCCTGGCGCCGGCTGCGCACCACCCTGCTGGTGGCGCTGCCGGTCTATCTGTTCTTTCTGCCGCTGTGGTTGCAGCATCCGCTGGCCCTCCTGCTGCGCGTGGGCCTGCCGGCCCTGGCCGGGCTGCTGGCCTTCGGCCTGGCCGAGCGCTGGCCGCGCCGGCTGCCGCGCTGGCTGGCGCGCTGGGTGCTGCAGGTGGGCGCGGTGGCGCTGGCGATCCCGCTGACGGTGCTGCTGATCTATCACTTCGGCTTTCCCGCCGAGGCCGGCCCGTTCTGGCGCGACCCCAAGCGGCTCGAAGCGGTGTTCGCCTTCGCCTTTCTGGGCACCCTGATCGGCCCCTGGGCGGCCATGTCGGCCCTGCTGCGTCAGCGCGACCAGGCGGTGCGCCAGGCCGAGCGCCAGCGCGGCGAGCTGGAACGCCAGGTGCTGGGCGCCCAGTTGCAGCTCCTGCAGGCCCAGGTCCAGCCGCACTTCCTGTTCAACACCCTGGCGAATGTGCAGGCCCTGGTGGAGGACGGTTCGGCGCGGGCGGCGCCGGTGCTGGCCCAGCTGATCGCCTATCTGCGCGCCGCCGTGCCGCGCCTGCACGAACGCCAGGCCCGGCTCGGCCAGGAGCTGGAGATGGTGCGCGCCTATCTGGCGCTGATGCAGCTGCGCATGCCGGACCGGCTCGCCTTCAGCGTCGAGGCGGACCCCGGCTGCGAAATCCTGCTCTGCCCGCCGCTGAGCCTGATGACGCTGGTGGAGAATGCGGTGCGCCATGGCATCGATCCGAGCCCGGACGGCGGGCAGATCGCGCTGAGCGTGCGCCTGCAGGGCGGGCGCTGCCTGGCGCGTGTGAGCGACACCGGCGTGGGGCTGCAGCCGCACAGCAGCGGGCTCGGCACCGGCCTGACGCGGCTGCGCGAGCGCATGGAGACGCTGTTCGGCGCCGACATCGCCGTGCGTCTCAGCGAGGTGCAGCCCCACGGTTTTGCCGTCGAACTTGAATGGCCCGCACGCAAGGAATGAAGCAAGTCACCGCCCTGATCGCCGACGACGAACCCCTGCTGCGCGAGCGCCTGCAGCGCCAGCTGGCCGAGCTCTGGCCCGAGCTGCGCATTTGCGCACTCGCCCGCCATGGTCTGGAGGCGCTGGAGCAGTTCGAGCGCGAGCTCCCGGCCCTGTGCTTTCTCGACGTGCACATGCCCGGCCTCAATGGCATCGAGCTGGCGCAGCGCATGGCCGGCCGCGCCCATATCGTCTTCATCACCGCCTACGACCAGTACGCGCTGCAAGCCTTCGAGCAGGGCGCGCTGGACTATCTGGTCAAGCCGGTGCAGCTGGAGCGCCTGCGCCTGAGCGTCGCCCGCCTGCGCGAACGCCTGGCCCTGGGCCAGCCCGCCGCGCCAGCAGACCCCGCCCTGCTGCAGCAGTTGCTGCGGCAGCTGCAGGGCGCCAGCGGCATGGCTGCGGCGCCGCCCCTGCTGCGCTTCGTCAAGGCCTCGGTGGGGGCCGTCACCCGGCTGATCCCGGTGCAGGACATCGACTATCTGCGCTCGGACGCGCGCTACACCGTGATCGCCTGGCGCGGCGATGGCGGCCAGCCGGCCGAAGCGGTGGTGCGCACCCCGCTGAAGGAGCTGCTGGCCCAGCTCGATCCGCAGCAGTTCCAGCAGATCCACCGCTCGGTGGCCGTGAACCTCGCCGCGGTGCGCCAGGTCCTCAAGGGCGAGCACGACACCGCCACCCTGCAGCTGAAGCATCGCAGCGAGCAGCTGCCGGTGAGCCGCAGCTTCCTGGGCCTGTTCCGCGCCGACTGAGCAGGCGGCATTCGCGCCGCCGTGGCAGCGGCTCGTGCCGCGCCGGGCGCGGCTCGTGCGCAAGGCGCTGGTCGGCGTCGCCGGGCGCGGCGACATTGGGCCCCTGTCCAAACAAACGGAGGCAAGACCCCATGAGCGCCAGCCTGACGCAAGACCTGACCCTGACCTCGCCGCCCTGCGGCTCGCTGCCGCCCGGCCGCAGCGTGGGCGCCCTGATGCTGCTGAGCTTCGCCCTCGGCATCGTCTCCAACTTTGCGCTGCAGCCGCTGGCCTGGAGCCAGGGCGGCATGCTGGCCGGCGCCGCGAGTCAGGGTCCGGCGATCGGCGCGGCGGTGCTGATGGACCTGACGCTGGCCCTGCTCGGGCTGTGCATCAGCCTCATGCTGCGCCAACGCTATGGAGCCGCCCAGCCCGCGCTCACCAGCTTCTGCCTGGCCTTCTCCGTTGCCGAGCTGGCGCTGTGCCTGGTCGAAGGCAGTTCCTTGATGGCCATGCAGACGCTCAGCGCCAGCTACCTGGCGCACCCGGCGCAGGCCGAGGCCTATGCGCCGGTGGCCGCGCTGCTGAAGGGCTTGCGCAACGGCTTCCACTTCTCGGGCAAGGCCTTCGGCGGCCTGGGCCTGCTGCTGTTCTATGTGCTGATCGGCAAGGCGCTGCCGCGGCCGCTGGCCGCCGCCGCGCTGGCAGCGGCCGCGGTGCAGGTCTGGGCGGTGAGCCGGGGCTTCATCGGCCTGGACGTGCCCATGCTGGCGCTGGCGCCCCTGGGCCTGGTCTACCCCTCAAGCGCGCTGTGGCTGCTCTGGCGCGGCCTGCCGCGCTGAGCGCCAGCCTTAGAGGAAGCGCTCCAGCAGCTTCTTGGAGCCACGATCCAGCGCGAAGCGGTCCTGCACCATGAACTGCAGGCCGTGGCTGGTGGTGATCAGGAGCCGGCCCTCGCCCAGGCGGCGGATGTCTTCCTCGGTCTTGAGGATGAAGCTGGCCTCGCCGCGGTCGGTCTCCACCGTCCAGAGGCTGGGGGTGGAGAAGGTCGAAACCTTTTTCAGCCGCGTCACCGTGGGGGTGAACTCGCGGGCGGCGAATTCGCTCTCCAGCAGCTCGCGCTGGGCCTTGGGCAGGGCCGAGAGGCGGTCAATCCAGGCCAGCTCATGGCCGTCCGGCCCGACCAGGGAGACGCCCTCGTCGGGCGCCGAGATCGGGTGTGCGCGCACCGGGTTCACACCCACATGCTCGACACCCTCGGCATCGATCAACACCAAGCGCCCATAGGCGTTGCGGGCGAGTTGCTGGTAAGGGGGGGTCGTCGTGATGCTCATGCGGCCTCCGCCGTGTGGGCGCTGGGGTTGGGCAGGGTGATAGGCTCGGGCTCGCCCTCGTCCATGCGGCGCGCCTGTGCCTCGTAGAGGCGCCAGTAGGCACCCTGCTTGGCCATCAACTCGTCGTGCGGGCCCACTTCCACCACCTGGCCGCGGTCCATCACCACCAGGCGATCGGCCTTGCGCAGCGTCGAGAGGCGGTGGGCAATGGCGATGGTGGTGCGGCCCTGCACCAGATTGTCCAGCGCCTTCTGGATCTCCTTCTCGGTCTCGGTGTCCACCGAGGAGGTGGCTTCGTCGAGGATCAGCAGGCGCGGGTTGATCAGCAGCGCGCGCGCGATCGAGATGCGCTGGCGCTCGCCACCCGAGAGGCCCTGGCCGCGCTCGCCCACCAGCGAGTCGTAGCCCTGCGGCAGGCGCAGGATGAATTCATGCGCATGGGCGGCGCGCGCCGCGGCCACGATCTCCTCGCGCGTGGCCTCGGGCTTGCCGTAGGCGATGTTCTCGGCAATCGTGCCGAAGAACAGGAAGGGCTCCTGCAGCACCAGGCCGATGTGCTGACGGTAGTCGGCCACGCCGATGCGGCGCAGGTCCACGCCGTCCACCTTGATGGAACCCTCGGTGACGTCGTAGAAGCGGCAGATCAGGTTCACCAGCGTGCTCTTGCCGGAGCCGCTGTGGCCCACCAGGCCGATCATCTCGCCGGGCTGGATGTCCAGGCTCAGGCCGCGGATGACGGCGCGGTTGCCGTAGCGGAAACCGATGTCCTGCATCTGGATGCCGCCCCTGACCTGCTCCAGCTTGGTCGGGTTGACGGGCTCCGGCACATTCGATTGATGGTCGAGGATGTCGAAGATGCGCTTGGCGCCGGCGGCGGCCTTCTGCGTCACCGAGACGATGCGGCTCATCGAATCCATGCGGCCGTAGAAGCGGCCGATATAGGCCAGGAAGGAGGTCAGCACACCGACCGTGATGTCCTGCTTGGAGACCAGGTAGATGCCGAAGGCCCAGACCACCAGCAGGCCCATCTCGGTGAGCAGCGAGACGGTGGGGCCGAACAGGCTCCAGGTCTTGTTGAGCCGGTCATTGACCTGCAGATTGTTCTGGTTGGCGTCCTTGAAGCGCTTGGCCTCGCGCCGCTCCTGGGCAAAGGCCTTGACCACGCGGATGCCGGGAATGGTGTCGGCCAGCACGCTGGTGACCTCGCCCCAGACCCGATCGATCTTCTCGAAGCCGGTGCGCAGGCGGTCGCGCACCAGGTGGATCATCCAGGCGATGAAGGGCAGCGGCACCAGGGTGGCCAGCGCCAGCCAATGGTTGATGGAGAACAGGATGATGGCCGTCATCGCCAGCATCAGCACGTCGGTGATGAAGTCCAGCGCATGCAAGGAGAGGAACACGCTGATGCGGTCGGTCTCGGAGCCGATGCGCGACATCAGGTCGCCGGTGCGCTTGTTGCTGAAGTACTCCAGCGAGAGGCTCAGCAGGTGCTCGAAGGTGTTGGTGCGCAGGTCGGCGGCGATGCGCTCGGAGACCAGCGCCAGGATATAGGTCTTGGCCCAGCCCAGGATCCAGGACACCAGGCCCGCGCCCAGCAGGCCGCTCAGGTACAGGGCCACCAGCCAGGGGTCGATCTTGTGGCCCTGCTGGAAGGGGATCAGCACCTCGTCCATCAACGGCCGGTACAGATAGGGGCCGACCAGGGTGGCGCCGGTGGCGCCCAGCATGAGCAGAAAACCCAGCAAGAGCTGACCCTGGTAGGGCCGCGCAAAGCGCCACAGACGCAGCAACACCCAGGTGGAGGGCGGCGTGTGCAGCTCGCGCGCGCAGGTGGGGCATTCCTCGTTGTCGGGCGGCGGCGGCAAGGGGGCGTGGCAGCTGGGGCAGAACTCCAGTTCCTCGGCCTGGGCGCGCTCGGGCTCGTCGCGGCGCTCGAAGGCCTCCTGCCAGCGCTGCGCCTGCAAATTGATCTGCAAGGTGAAGCGCCACTGGGCCAGCCGTTGCGTTTGATCTACAAGTTCCAGGCAGCCGACCCCGGCATGGTCCGAAATCTTCATCGCCAGGCCCGGGTGCAGCGCCCATTCCGACCATTGGCGCGTGCCCGCATCCCAGGCCAGCAGGCGTTTGTTGGTGAGCACCAACAAGCTGCGCGCAAAGCGCAGCTGCGCGTCCAGGTCAACCTCCAGCGGGGCTACAACGTTCTCGTCTCTCGTGAGACGCGCCTGCAAGGTAGCCAATTCCGGATGCTGGTCCGGCGCGCCGTCGGGATGGTGATGCTGCATTTTGTGTTGTGCCAACTTCGCCCCGAGAGGGCCATGTTGCTGTGTTTGAGCACTGATTTTCACTCAGAAGGACGCCGGCCAGCACCGGCGCGTATCAGAAGCAGGCGCTAACACCCCCGCCGCCAAACTCACCCCCGGTTGAGCGCACAATTGCGCCTTGCCTTTTTCCCAGCCCTTGCAAAGACCCGACCCAGGCCCCTCACCCATGAGCAGACACGACGACATCAAGCTTTTGCGCGTCAACTATTTGCGGGGTCCCAATATGTGGACCTACCGCCCGGTCCTCGAAGTCTGGTTGGATCTGGGCAAGCTGGAGGACTTCCCCTCCAACCTGCTGCCGGGTTTCAACGATCGCCTCACCCATCAGCTGCCGGCCCTGATCGAGCACCATTGCGGCGTGGGCGAGCGCGGCGGCTTCATGCAGCGCCTCACCGAGGGCACCTGGATGGGCCATGTGCTGGAGCATGTGGTGATCGAGTTGCTGAACCTGTCGGGCATGCCCACCGGCTTCGGCCAGACCCGCAGCACCTCCGCCACCGGCGTCTACCGCATGGTGTTCCGCGCCCGCGACGAGCAGGTGGCGCGTGCCGCCCTGGCCGAGGGCCATGCGCTGCTGATGGCCGCCATCAACGCCGAGGCCTTTGACGTGAGCGCCGCCGTCGCCCGCGTGCGCGACAAGGTGGACGATTGCTACCTCGGCCCCAGCACCGCGGCGATCGTTGCTGCGGCGACCGACCGCCGCATCCCCCATATCCGCCTGAACGACGGCAACCTCGTGCAGTTGGGCCATGGCGCGCGCCAGCGCCGCATCTGGACGGCCGAGACCGACATGACCAGCGCGATCGCCGAAGGCATTGCGCGCGACAAGGACCTCACCAAGAGCCTGCTCAAGTCGGTGGGCGTGCCGGTGCCCGAGGGCCAGGCCGTCAAGACCGCTGCCGAGGCCTGGGAAGCCGCCCAGGATCTGGGCCTGCCGGTGGTGGTGAAGCCCTCCGACGGCAACCATGGCCGCGGCGTCACCCTGGACCTGAAGCGCGAGGCCGATGTGCATGCCGCCTTCGAGCTGGCCGAGCGCAATGGCTCCGAGGTGCTGGTGGAGCGCAACATCCCCGGCAACGAGCACCGCCTGCTGGTGGTGGGCGGATCGGTGGTGGCCGCCGCGCGCGGCGACGAGGCCTGGATCACCGGCGACGGCAAGCACACGGTCGTGCAACTGGTGGATCAGCAGATCAACACCGACCCGCGCCGTGGCCTCACCGAAGACTTCCCGCTGAATCGCATCGACGTGCCCGAAGACGCCGTCATCCTGCTCGACCTGCAGCGTCAAGACCTGACCCCCGATGCCGTGCCCGCGGCCGGACAGCGCGTGCTGATCCAGCGCAACGGCAATGTGGCGATCGACTGCACGGCCCAGGTCCACCCCGAGGTGGCCCATGTGGTCTCGCTGGCGGCGCGCACCATCGGGCTGGACATCGCCGGCGTCGATCTGGTGAGCGAAGACATCTCCAGGCCGCTCTCGGAAACCGGCGGCGCCATCGTCGAGGTGAACGCCGGCCCCGGCCTCTTGATGCACCTGAAGCCCGCCGAGGGCATGCCCCAGCCGGTCGGTCAGGCCATCATCGACCACCTCTTCGCCGAGGACGAGAACGGCCGCATCCCCATCGTCGGTGTGACCGCCTCCGCAGGCGGCCAGCACATCACCCGCCTGGTGGCCTGGCTGCTGCACCTGAACGGCCGCCATGTGGGCCTGGCCTGCAACGACGGCCTCTTCCTCGGCACCCGCCGGGTCGAGAAGAAGCCCAGCGCGCGCTGGGATGCCGCGCACCGCCTGCTGATGAACCGCGGCGTGGACGCCGTGGTGGTGCAGAACAGCGCCGCCACCATCCTCACCGACGGCCTGGCCTATGACCGCTGCCAGGTCGGCGTGGTGACCGACACCGCCGCGCTGGGCCAGCTGGACGAGCACGACATCCGCACCCACGATCAGCTCTTCAAGGTGCTGCGCACCCAGATCGACGTGGTGCTGTCCGACGGCGCCGCGGTGCTGAACGCCGCTGACCCGCAGCTGGTGGAAATGGCCGAGCTCTGCGATGGCGAGGTGGTGTTCTACGCGCTCGACAGCGACGCCCTCGCGGCCCACCGCGACAAGGGCGGCCGCGCGGTCTTCCTGCAGGGCGGCGCCGCGGTGCTGGCGCAGGGCGCCTCCGAAACCTCGGGCGCCAATATCGAGGCCCTGATGAAGCGCTTCGCCGCCGCCGGCCAGGCCACCGATGCGGCCACCCTGCTGGCCGCGGTGGCCACCGCCTGGGCCCTCAACATCTCCCCCGAACTGATCTCGGCCGGCCTGGACACCTTCGTGCCCGAACTCGCCCAATAAGCAACCCACATAGAAGACCGAGCACCATGGAAGTCTCTCGCACCCGAGCCCTGCGTGGCCCCAATATGTGGAGCCGTCACACCGCCATCGAGGCGGTGGTGATGTGCAACGAAGCCGAACGCTCCATCACCGACATGGCCGGCTTCGAGGCCCGCCTGCGCGCCCTCTTCCCCAGCATCGGTGCCCTGCGGCCCGCCAGCGCCCAGCGCGTCGCGATCTCGCTGGCCCATGTGCTGGAGCAGGCCACCCTGGCCCTGCAGGCCCAGGCCGGCTGCCCGGTGACCTTCAGCCACACCCATGTGACCTCCGAAGAGGGCACCTACCAGGTGGTGGTCGAGTACAGCGAGGAAGACGTGGGCCGGCTGGCCTTCGAGCAGGCCGTGCGCCTGGTCAGCGCCGCCATGGACGGCGGCACGTTTGACAGCGAGGCCGTGCTGGCCAAGCTGCGCGAACTGGACGAAGACGTGCGCCTGGGCCCTTCCACCGGCTCCATCGTCGATGCCGCGGTGAAGCGCGGCGTGCCCTTCCGCCGCCTCACCCAGGGCAGCCTGGTGCAGTTCGGCTGGGGCGCCAAGCAGCGCCGCATCTGGGCCGCCGAGGTCGATGCCACCAGCGCGGTGAGCGAGTCGATCGCCCAGGACAAGGATCTCTCCAAGCGCCTGCTGCAATCCGCCGGCGTGCCGGTGCCCATCGGTGCGCCGGTGGACACGCCCGACGAGGCCTGGGCCGTGGCCGAAGAGATCGGCCTGCCGGTGGTGGTGAAGCCGGTGGATGGCAACCAGGGCAAGGGCGTGACCGTCAACGTGACGACGCGCCAGCAACTGGATGAGGCCTACAAGGCCGCCGACGAGATCGGCCAGGTGATGGTGGAGAAGTTCCTGCCCGGTAGCGACTACCGCCTGCTGGTGATCGGCGACAAGCTGATCGCCGCCGCGCGCCGCGATCCCCCGCATGTGATCGGCGACGGCGTGCACACCGTCAAGCAGCTGGTCGACAAGGTCAACGCCGACCCCAAGCGCGGCGATGGCCATGCCACCTCGCTCACCAAGATCCGCTTCGACGACATCGCCGTGGCGCGCCTCGTCCAGCAAGACCTGACCCCCGAGTCCGTGCCCGAGAAGGGCCGCCGCGTGATCCTGCGCAACAACGCCAACCTCTCCACCGGCGGCACGGCCACCGATGTGACGGACGATGTGCACCCGGATGTGGCCGCGCGTGCCGTGGCCGCCGCCCAGGTGGTGGGCCTGCATGTCTGCGGCGTGGACGTGGTGGCCGAGAGCGTGCTGCGCCCGCTGGAAGAGCAGAGCGGCGGCATCGTCGAGGTGAACGCCGCGCCCGGCCTGCGCATGCATCTCTCGCCCAGCTATGGCAAGGGCCGCAATGTCGGCGAGGCCATCATCAGCCACCTCTACGGCCATGGCCAGAAGAGCGAAGACGGCCGCATCCCGGTGGTGGCCGTCACCGGCACGAATGGCAAGACCACCACCTCGCGCCTGATCGCCCATCTGTTCGCCACCATGGGCCTGCGCGTGGGCATGACCAACACCGACGGCGTCTATGTGGACGGCCGCCAGATCGACAGCGGCGATTGCTCGGGCCCCAAGAGCGCACGCAATGTGCTGATGCACCCCGATGTGGAAGCGGCCGTGTTCGAGACCGCGCGCGGCGGCGTGCTGCGCGAGGGCCTGGGCTTCGACCGCTGCCAGGTGGCCGTGGTCACCAACCTCGGCGAGGGCGACCACCTGGGCATGAACTTCCTCAACACCGTGGAGGAGCTGGCCCTGGTGAAGCGCGTGATCGTGCAGAACGTGGCGCCCAGCGGCTATGCGGTGCTGAACGCCGCCGACCCGGTGGTGGCCAATATGGCCAGCGTCTGCCCGGGCCAGATCATCTATTTCGCCGCCGACCGCCACCACCCGCTGATGGCCACCCACCGTGCCCAGGGCAAGCGCTGCGTCTATGTGGACGGCGATCAATTGGTGGCCGCGCAGGGCTCCTGGCGCGAAAGCATCCCGCTGCGCGACATCCCCATCACCCGCCACGGCAGCATCGGCTTCCAGGTCGAGAACGCCATGGCCTCGGTGGCGGCGGCCTGGGGCGTGGGGCTGGACTGGGACACCATCCGCCGCGGCGTCGGCAGCTTTGCCAATGATGCCGACAATGCGCCCGGCCGCTTCAATGTGATGGACTACCGCGGCGCCACCGTGATCGCCGACTACGGCCACAACGGCGATGCGATGCGCGCCCTGGTTGCCGCCGTGCAGGCCATGCCGGCCAAGAAGCGCTCGGTGGTGATCTCGGGTGCCGGCGACCGCCGCGACGAGGACATCCGCATCCAGACCCAGATCCTCGGCGATGCCTTCGACGACGTGCTGCTGTTCCAGGATGCCTGCCAGCGCGGCCGCGAGGACGGCGAGGTGCTGGCGCTGCTGCGCCAGGGCCTGGAAGGCGCCAAGCGCGTGAGCCACGTCGACGAGATCCGCGGCGAGTTCATCGCCATCGACACCGCGCTGGCGCGCCTGCAGCCGGGCGACCTCTGCCTGGTGCTGGTGGACCAGGTGGAAGAGGCGCTGGCGCATCTGGCGCAGCGCATCAGCGCGGGCTGAGTCGGGATCACGGACTGGGTGGCGCAAACGCCTCCGGGTAGCGCCGCCCGTACCAGCCGCGTGCGCTCTCGTGGTCCAGGCGCAGGAAGGGTCGCAGCCCGGGCACCAGTAAGAGCAGCAAGCCGCTGAGCCCGAAGCCGGCGGCCAGCAGCAGATAGACGCTCGCCACCGCCCAGCGCTGCAGCAGGGCGCCGGCCAGCAGCGGCGCCAAGGCAGCTGCGAGCTGGGCCAACGCCAGCTGGCCGGCCGCCATGCGCGCGCGAAAAGCATCGGGTATGGCCAACGTGCGGTGCGTCTGCCCTACCAGCTGCGTGACCGACATGCCCAGACCGATGGCCGCAAACAGCAGCGGCAGGCCCGGCGGCCAGGCGCACAGGCCGATGCCCGCCACGGCCAGGCCGCACAGGGCCAGCGCGGCCGCCATCGCACGCACGCGGTCCAGGCTCTCGATCAGCAGATCGGCCAGGCCCGCCACGCCCAGCAGTAGCCCCAGCGACAAGGCCGCACCACAGGCGCCGAACCAGAGCGCCGAAAGACCCAGGGCCTGCACGCGCAGCGGCAGCAGCATGCCGGTGGCGGGCAGCAGGAACACCATCATCAGCGCCCCCGTGAGCGTCCACCAGCGATCCAGCGGCACGCCCCATTTGGCGCGCAGGCCAGCGCGCAGCTCGACAAACCATCCGGCACGTGGCGCTGATGCCGACGGGTAGCTGGGCTCCGCCAGGCAAAAGCCGGCCAGGGCCGCGATCGCAAACATCACGACGTTCAGCCCCAGGGCAAGGCGCACATCGCCCAGGGCCAGGGCGGCGCCACCCAGGCCCGGTCCGAGCAAGCCGCCCAGGGCCTGCGAGCCGCGGCGCAGGCGTATCGCCTCAGGCAACTGCGCGGCCTGCACCAACTCCGGCAGGATGCTGGCCTGGGCCGGCAGCAGCGCGGCGTTGGCCAGGATCGACAGCAGGCTGCAGGCACCCAGCAGGGCCAGGCTGCAGCCGTCGCTACAGGCCAGCAGCCACAGCGCCAGAGCATCCAGCAGCAGAAGCAGCTTGCCCAGGCGTATCAGACGGCGCTTGGGCCAGCGGTCGCCCAGCGGCGAAAGCAAGGGCATGGCCAGCAGCGTGCAAGCCGCCACCAAGGCGCCATAGCGGCACAGATCCGCCGCCCCGCCACGCTGCGCAATCCACCAAGCCAGCGCCACCTGCCCCATGGCGCTGGCCAGCAGATGGAACATCTCGCTCAACATCAACAAGCGCACCGGCACGGCGCAAGCCTGTACGCGGCCCCAGAACTGCAGCATCGGCATTCACTCCCTCATGTCTGTGCAAGCGGCGCAGTCTAGGAAGCGCGGGCGGTGAGAAACAGAGTCAGGCATTGCACGTCGCGATGGATACAGGCCAGGCCACGGCGCTGCTATCGTGTCGGTCCTTGCCAAGAGCCTTGCATTGACCCTCCGCCCCCATCGTTACCGTAGCCTGGCCCTGCAGCTCGCCCAGGATCTACGCTCAGGCTGCTACCCGCCGGGCAGCCAGCTGCCCTCGGTGCGGCAGTTGTGCAGCGCACATGCAGCCAGCTTGGCCACCGTCACGCACGCCCTGCATGAGCTGGAAGACGCCGGCCTGATCGAAGCGCGACCGCGGCGCGGCTTCTTCGCCAGTGCCGCGCTGCCCATGGCCCGCAGCGCGCCGGCGGCCGAGGCCATCGCACTGGAGGGCCGCCGCAAACGCTTGATGGAACTGGCCGCCTCGCAGCCCGGACTGCTGTCGCTTGGCCACCTGGGCCTGCCCGCATCACTGCTGCCGCTGCCGACCCTGGCACGCCTGTTGGGCCAGCAACTGCGCAGTCAGCGCGGTCTGCTGGCCACCGGCTCGGCCTACGGCAGCACGGCCTTGCGCGAACAACTGGCGCGGCGCGCGCCACGCATGGGATGCCAGTTCGGCGCCGAAGACGTCGTCGTCACCCAGGGCGAGGGCGAATCCTTGCAGCTCTGCCTACGCCTGCTCACCCAGCCCGGCGATCTGGTGGCGCTGGGCACACCGGCGCCCTTGCGCGCCCTGGAACTAATCGCCAGCATGGGCCTGCGCGCGCTGGAGCTGCCCGCGGCTGACGACGGTGGCCTGGCCGTGCCGGCGCTGGCCGCCGCGCTGCAAACGCAAGCGATTGCCGCCTGCTTGGCCGAGCCCAGCTTCTACCGCGCGACCGGTGGCTCCCTGGACGATGCCGCCAAGCAGTCACTGGCGGCGCTGCTGGACCAGCACCAGCTACCGCTGATTGAGTGCGACATGATGGGCGAGCTCTACCGCGGCACACAGCGCCCCGCGCCGGTGAAGGCCTTCGACACCGACGACCGCGTGCTCTATTGCGGCAGCCTGGCCTGCATCACAGGCCCCGGCTACAACCTGGGCTATATCGCCAGCGCACGCCACCACCTGCAGCTGCGCGCCGCGCGGGCCGTGCATGGCGAGTTGCTGCCCAGCAGCAGCGACGCGGTGCTTGCCGCCTTCATGGCCAGCGGGGCCTTCGACACCCATCTGCGCCGCCTGCGCCGCACCCTGGCGGCGCAGCTGCAGGCCTACGAGCAGGCCGTGCGGGCACATTTCCCCGCGGGCACGCGCGTCAGCACGGGTGCGGGCGGCTATGTGCTGTGGGTCGAGCTACCTGGTCACTTGAACGCCTGCGTGCTGCTGGAGCGCGCACGCCAGCATGGATACAACTTCATGCCCGGCGCCGTGTTCAGCATGGGCACCCAGTTCGACCATTGCCTGCGCCTGAGCGCCGCACACCCGCTGGACGCGCAGCGCGCGCAAGGCCTGCGCTTGCTGGGTGAACTGGCGCAGCAGCTGCAGGCTTAGCGCCCCAGCAACTGCAAATCAAACACCCGCTCCAGCAGCCAGACCAGGGCCAGCAGGGCAATCAACAGCGAGCAGCCGCCCAGCACCCAACGCGGGTAGCCGGGCCGGCGCCGCAGGCCCCATACCAGGCCCATGAAGCCCGCCACCACAGCGAGCTGGCCGAGTTCCACGCCCAGGTTGAACATCAGCAACGGCCCGGCCAGGGCCTCGCGCCGCAGGCCCAGCTCCCTGAGCGCGCCGGCGAAGCCGAAGCCGTGCACCAGGCCGAAGGCAAAGGTCAGGCGCCAGCGGCCACGCAGCAGCAGCGGCCAGAGATTGTTCAGCGCCGCCAGCAGCACCGAGGCGGCGATCAGCGACTCGACCCAGCGCGAGGGCGGGCTCAGGATCTCGAAGGCGGCCAGCGCCAGCGTGATGCTGTGCGCCAGCGTGAAGGCGCTCACCACCCCCAGCACATCCAGCAGCACGGGCCGCAGCCGCGTGGCGGGCCGCCAATGATTCCCCTCCCGCACCAGCACCGCCGGCAGCAGCAGCGCGAGCAGGAAGAGGATGTGGTCCAGGCCGATCCAGATATGGTGCACGCCATCGCGCAGCACGCTCAGCAGGCTGTGCGCTGCACCCAGGCGCAGCGGCGTGGCGTGGCCATCGGGTGCCAGCACCAGGGTCTGCGGCGCGCCGGCCAGCCCGCGCAGGCTCAGCACGCCGCGGTGCGTGGGGTCGCTGGCGGCAAAGAGGCGGTAGCTGAGGGTCAGGTCTTGCGCGGGGGCGCGGCATTGCCAGCGCCGCTGCAGCACGGCGTAGCGGCCATCGCTGCGGGTTTCGATCTGCAGCGGGGCCAGGGCCTGCGGCGTGCAGCGGCCGCCATCGGCATCCGTCAGCGTCATGCCCAGGCCTTGCCGGGCCAGCTGGTCGATCTCCCCGGCGCGCGCCCTCAGCTCGCCCCAGCTCAGCTGGCCGTTGTCATCCGCGTCCAGCCGCAGCTCGCGGTCCAGATCGCGCAGCGCGATGTCGACGCGCTCGCTGAGCCCCGTGGCATCGGCCTCCAGGATCAGATAGGCATCGCTGGCCTTGTGGGCCTGGGCGGCGCCGGCGCACAGCAGCAACCACAACATCAGCGCCCGCCTCATGAGGCAGCGCTCCAGCGCGCATCCTGCATGCCGCTCTCGCGCCGGAACTGCTCGAACGCCTGCCGCGCCTGCGCCGCCAACGGTTTGGGCGCGGCCGGCAACTGCGCCGCGCGCCACAGCAGCCAGGCATCGGCCGGCTCGCGCTGCAGGGCCCAGTTGGCGATCGCCTGTTGCAGGGCCGCGCCGGCATCGGGCCGCACATCGAGGGCGTAGCGGGCCCGTTCGCGCGCATGGGCGCTGCCGTCGCCGCGCAGCGCGGCGGCCTCGAAGCGCTCTTGCAGCTGCGCGGCCGCCTCGCTGGCGCGCGCATCGCCGCCGGCGCGCCAGGCAATCGCCAGGCGCAGCAGCAAGGCATCGGGCAGGCGCATCAGTTCGGCCTGGTTGGACTGGTGGGCCAGCACCAGCGCGGCGGCCCCGGCCCAGCGGCGGCGCGCCAGCAGCCAGTCGGCCAGCGCGGCGCGCGTGTAGATGGAAGGCTCGGCCTGCAGGGCCTGGCGGTACAGCGCCTCCGCTTCAGCCAGACCACGGCGCTCGGCCAGTTCGGCGCGCAACAAAAGGATCCAGGCCGAGGGCGCCTGCGGGTAGCGGGCCAGTTGGGCCAGCGCCGCGGCAGCGCTCTCGTTGCGGCCCTGCAGGCTGTCCAGCTCGGCCAGGCAGACGCGGCCATGCACCTGCACAGCTGCCCCCAGGGCCGCATAGCTGAGTCCGGCCAGGCGCGTGCAGGCGCTGCGCGCCTCGGGCCAGCGGCCGCGCAGCTGCAGCAGGGCGGCGCGCGTCAGCTCGGCCTGCGCGCGCAGCGCCAGCGGCGTGGAAGCACTCGCCAGCAGCGCATCCAGATCCTGCAGGGCGGCATCGAAGCGATGTTGGGTCTGCAGCATGCTGGCACGCAGCAGGCGCACCGCCGGCGGCGGCGCGGGCAGGTGCCACCAGGGCGCCAGCAGCGCCTGGGCCCGGCCCAGTTCGCGCGGGTCGCCCTCCTGCCGCGCGCGCTGCAAGGCCGCCTGCGCCCGGCCCAGCGCCTGCGGCAGCGCCAGGCCCTGGCGTGGCACGGCCGCCAGGCGCCGCGGCAACTGCTCCAGCACCTCCTCATCCGCCTGCGGCGTATAGGGGCTGGCCAGGCCGCGCAGACTGAGAAGCAGCAGGACGAGGAGGCTCGGCAGTCTGCGCATCGCCACCTCAGCTGACCGAGAGGGGTTCGTCGCTTTCGCTGGCGGGCGGCATGCTCAGCTTGTCGGCCGTCAGCGGCTCATCGGTCTCGCTCGCCGCCTGGCTCTGGCCCAGCGTGAACTGGGTGTAGGCGCCGGGGGAGGCCAGCGCGCTCTCAGGCACCTCGGTGAGCAGCACCGGTGGCGGCGGTGGGGGCGGCGGTGCTGCCGCATCGTCGCTGCCGCCACAGGCGGCCAGCAGGCCGCTCGCGAGCAGGGCCAGGGCGTGAATGGATTGCTGCTTCATGGCGCCCTCCTCAGTTGGTGCCGCCGACGGGCGTGTAGAGGTAGGGGAAGCTGCCCAGCAGCGGCACCGTGGCCTGGTCCACCGCGTCGTGCAACTTCAGCGAGGTGGTGCCCAGCGGCACATTGGCGGGTTTGCAGCTGGCGCCGAAGCCGAGCGCATCGTTGTCGCCATTGGCCATGCAGAGCCCACCCATCACCGCCACCAGGGCCACGTCCACCACATCGTCCTTGGGGCGGCGGCCGTTCGGGAAGCCGGCGTTGTCCTTGCCGCCGGCCAGGATGTTGCCGACGATGCCCAGCCGGTTCTGCTGCGCGAACGGCACCGGCGCGATCTGGGTGTTGAGGCGCAGCATCTCCGAGGCCACCACATGGGCGGGCTGGTTCACGCCCTTGATGCCGGTGAGGAAGGCCGTCACCAGATCGGTACGCGGTAGGTTCTTGGGCGCCGTGCCGGGGATGGCGAGCACCGTCTCGATCAGGGCCGGCAGGGTCGGGTTGGTGACGTAATTGGCGAACTGCGCGTCATCCTTGGGCTTGGAGCTGTTGAAGCGATCCTTGTCCGGCAGGCCGATCACCACCTCGTTCACCAGGGGCATGCCCAGTCGCGAGACCTGCACCCAGGCGCCACCGGCCTTGTCGGTGTTCTGGTGGCCGGGCTTGGGCGATGGGTCGAGCACGCGTGCCTGGCGCAGGCTGGCGGTGGTCCAGCCGCCGATCACCGGCTCGCTGGCGCTGGCCAGGCAGCTCTTGTGCACTTCCAGGGCCAGGGTGGTGACGTTCTTGTCGTCCAGCTGGTTGGGCACCGCGCCGATCAGGGTCGGGTCGGTGATCACCGAGACCGGCGCGTTCACCAGGTCGAAGATGGTGCCGAGGTTGACGGCGAAGGGGTCCTTGCGCTGGCCCACGAAGACCTTGCCGGGCACGGCGCAGCCGGGGATGTTGACGGGGTAGATGTGCTTGGCCGCATAGGCCTCGTAGTTGGCGATGGTCTTCTTGCCGATGTTGTCCACCGGCTTGTCGAAGCTGCTCGCGCCGCTGCTGGCATTGGTGACCGACTGGCGCTGGCCGCTGCGGCGGTCGCCACGCACGATGTCCAGGGTGTAGCTCTCGTTCACGTTCAGCGCCGCGGCGCGCGGCTCGCTGATGGTGCCGGCCTGTATCAAGGGGATGGGCACGCTCTTGTCGCCAATCGTCAGCGCAATGCTGTTGAGCTTGTTCTTGAAGCGGAACTGGAAGGTCAGGTCTTCCTTGGCGTCGCCATTGGTGTCGAGATGGATCTCGTAGAGCGCGTTCGGGTCCAGCGAGAAGTAGTTGGGGCCGCCATAGGCATCCTGCAGCGGCAGGTAGTTGGCGATCAGGGTCACGTAGTCGCCACGGCCCTGTTCATAGCTCATGAACATATAGAAATCGCTGGCATCCACCTTGGGCACGGTGGTGATGAAGGGCGCCTCGCGGTGGCTGGAGGCCAGGGCCGCGGTGGCGGCCAGCATGGCGGCGCTGAAGCTCAGCAAACGCAGGGTGGGAAGTGCTTGTTGCATCTGGGTCTCCTTGATGGGGTGGGCGACTGCTTCGCCCACTGCAGGCCTTTACGCCGGCGCTGCGCGAGCGGACGCAGCCCACCCTGCGCATTGGTCGGGCTTGCATCCAAGCGGCGCCGGCCTGCGTAGCCCATTCCATGAGCACCACCACCCCCACCGCGCGCAGCCAGGAGCTTGCCGCCCTGCTCGCCCGCATCGCCCTGGGCGACCGCGCCGCCTTCGAGGCCCTCTACCGCGCCACCAGCGGCCCGCTGTTCGGCGTGGTGCTGCGCGTCAACAGCGACCGCGGCCAGGCCGAGGAGGTGTTGCAGGAGGTCTATGTGAACATCTGGCGCGCCGCCGCGGGCTACCAGGCCCAGCAAAGCCAGCCGCTCACCTGGCTCACCAGCATCGCGCGCAACCGCGCCATCGACAGCCTGCGCCGCCGCGCCACCGAGCCCGCCACCGTGAGCCGCTATGGCAGCCCGGGCACGGGCGATGAGGGCGACGAAGCAGAGGATCTGCTGGAGAAGCTGGCCTCGGAACAGGCCGGCCCGCTGGATCTGCTGGAGCAGGCCACGCGCTCGCATGCGCTGGAGCGCTGCATGCAGGGGCTCAGCGGCGAGCAACGCTCCAGCCTGGCGCTGGCCTATTACCAGGGCTTCAGCCATGCCGAGGTGGCCGAGCATCTGGCCCAGCCCCTGGGCACGGTGAAGAGCTGGGTACGCCGCGGCCTGCAAAGCCTCAAGCTGTGCCTGGACCGCGCTGCCGGCCTGCTCGGCACGGGCACCGCCGGGGAGTCCGCCTGATGGATTACAGCCGCCCCCGCCTGGCCGAGAAGCTCGCCGCCGAATACGCGCTTGGCACGCTGCGCGGCCCCGCACGCCGCCGTTTCGAACAGCTGCTGCCGGCCCACCCCGCGCTGGCCCGCGAAGTGGCGCGCTGGCAGCTGCGCCTGCAGGCCCTGGCCAGCCCGGTGGCCGCGGTGCAGCCGCCCGCGCATCTCTGGCCCGCCATCCAGCGCCGCCTGTTTGGGGCGCCCCTGCCCGCACCGCGCTGGTGGCAGCGCCTGAGCCTGTGGCAGGGCTTCAGCGGCGCCGCCAGCGCGCTGGCGCTCACCGCCCTGCTGTTGTTGAACCAGCCCCAGCCGGTGCAGCCGCCGCTGGTGATCGTGATGAACAGCACCGCCGAGGGCGCCGCGCTGGTGAAGGCCGGCTTCGTGGCCAGCGTCAGCGCCGATGGCCGGGCCCTGGTGCTCAAGCCGCTGGGTCCGCTCACGCTCGCGCAGGGCCGCGCGCTGGAACTCTGGGCCGTGCCGGCGCAGGGCGCACCGCGCTCGCTGGGCCTGGTGGCCGACGACCGCGCCACCACCGTGCTGCGCGCCAAGCTGCTGCACAACACCGCCGCCTTTGCCGTCAGCCTGGAGCCCGGCGGTGGCTCGCCCACCGGCGCGCCCACCGGGCCCATCGTTTCAGCGGGCCAGGTCTGACGCCCCGGCTTCAGGGCGGACCAGGTGCCAGAGGGCGTGGGCACAGGCCAGCGCACGCGCCCGAGCTCAAGCACCCTTGATGCGCACCGAGAACGTGATCTTGTAGCTGCCGCCATCGCCGCTGTAGCTCAACGGCGACAGCGCGGTCTCGGTCGTCACCAGGGGCACCACAAAGCTGTGCGAACCCAGGTACTCGTCATTCGCGAGCGTGCTCTTAAGCAACTCGGTCAGCTTCGGCCTGACGATGGAGCGCAACTGATCGCCGGTGAGGTTGGCCCAGGCGCTCCCGCCATAGATGCTCCAGATGGACTGCATCAAGGCTTGCAGGAATCCACCGCTGCCAAGGTCGGGGTCCCAGTCCTCCTCCAACAACCACACGAAGACAAAGGCACCGCCGGCCTCCGCCTCGTCAACGATCTGCCTCGTGTTCACGGCTTTGCCGGCGAGAAACGTACCGTCCCAGGCGGGGTCACGCACGCGCAGGAGCTTGCCTCCCGGCACATGGCGATGGCCCATGAAGAGCATCAGATAGGGGGCATCGCTGCCGCCCTCGCTGGTGTCGTCCAGGCATTGGATGCGGGTGAGCATGAGTTGACGGGTAGGCATGTTGTGTAACTCCTTGAATGTCCCTGCAAAGCCGGGGACGCGGCGTCTCAATCCTCAGCTGCGGACCAGCATTTCCGCCGCCGCCGCGCTCCAATCGTCCCAGGCGCTGTCACTCCACTGCGGATCCTCCGAGCCGACACCGGGCGCGAACGCATCGGGCTGGAGCGGCATGGGGCCTTGCAACAAGGGGTGCTCGCCCTTGTTCCCGAACATGCGCTGGAGCACCGTGGCGATGCGCTTGTGACGCTGGACGGGCGGGAAGAACTGCATGACACGATCTCCTGTGGCTATGGAGACTTTGGGCGATGAACGTCGCTTGCTCCATCCTGCCGATGGGTGGGGAGGCGCCCACCTTCTGGGGGGCTGGCCGAGGGAGCGACAATGCGTCCATGGCACAAGGCAAACGGATTTCATCGGAGATCGGCGGTGACGCCCTCCAGACCATCAGGGACCTGGGCGCCGCTGCCAAGCTGGCCCGCAGCAAGTCCGGCGAAGGCCAGGCCGCGGCGGCGGCGCGCCTGGGCGTGCATGTACAGACCATCGCCCGCATCGAGTCCGGCGAGCCAGGCGTCGCGGTCGGCCATGTGCTGGGCATGCTGGCGCTGTATGGCGTGTCGCTGCGCTTGCAGCCGCCCGAGGCCTGAGCCGGCTTCAACGCCCACCGGGCGGCAGCGCTGATAATCGCCGCCCCCTCAGGGGAATTTCTTCCCTGAGGTAGCCAATGGAACTCTGATGAATAAAAGTGAACTGATCGAAAGCATCGCCACCAAGAGTGGCGTCACCCGCGCGGCCGCCGCCACCATGCTGGACGCCGCCCTGGGCACGATCACCGAAGCCCTGGTCGCCGGCGACGCGGTTGCCATCCTCGGCTTCGGCAATTTCAAGGTCAGCGCCCGCGCTGCCCGCACCGGCAAGAACCCCGCCACCGGCGAAGCGCTGGAGATCCCGGCCTCAAACGTCCCCAAGTTCACGCCCGGCAAGGCACTCAAGGACGCGGTGAACAACAGCAAGTAACAAGCAGCGCCTTCGCCGCCTCGATGCGCAGCGCCAGCGCCACGCTCTCGTCGTTCATGACCGCGAGCAGAAAACGCCTGGCCTGCTGCATCGGGGCGTCCGTAGCCGCATCGCCAGGCACCGGCACCGCCACCGACATCACCGCGGCCGGCACGCCGCCCAGCCGTTCCAGCGCCACGCCCAGATCGGCGCTCTGGATGCTTTCAAGCCGCATCAGCAGATCCGCCTGGCCCTCCGCACCGGGCGCGGTGTCCAGCCAGGGTTCCTCGGCAAACACCGGCGCCAGGTCCGGGGCCACAAAGGCGGACCAGCGCTCGGGCGTCAGCTGCTGCGGCGGCAGCGTCAGCGCGTCCGCCCCATCGGCATCAGCATAGGCATCGGCGCGGGCCGGCAGACAAGCCAGCCGCCCGGCGGCCAGATCCCCCAGATAGCGCAGGCGCAAGGCCTCGAGAAACGCCGCGGCCCGCGATGCCGGCAGCGGCTGCGCAAACGAGAACCAGAGCTGGTAGCCATTGCGCCCGGACACCGCGATGGCGGGGGCCGGCAGACCCAGATCGGCCTGCACGCCGCGCCACAGCTGGCCCATCGCCTGCCAGTCGGCCGGCGCCGAGAGTTCCAGCGCCGCGGCGCGCAGGCCGCCGTTTCCATTCGCGTCGGCATCGCTGGGCGGGGTCTGCGAAAAGCCATAGAGGCGCTGCAGTTCGGCCTGAAGTCTTGTCATAGGCATAGCAAGTCGGGATGGGGCGCACAAACGAGCGGCCCAGAAACGGCGATGCCCGGCCGTCTGAAGCCGGGCATGCCGTGATGCTATTCGTTTTGCATCATCACATCACATGGGGGTGATGTCTGTCGGCAACTGCGTGCCGATGGTGGGGGAGGTCTTTAGGAACGGCTTCTCGATCGGTCTACCCTCCTTCCAGCGTGCTTGGAATGACGCGTCTGTCGCAGTGGCGGGCCACGATCCGGCCCCCTCTGCAACCCTAGTAAGCGCCTTTCCGGCCGCTGCGTCAAGGCCCATGGCGCGGTGCGCGCGCGGTCATTTGCGCTGGATCAGCCTTGCTAGCCTCGCCTGCCACCCAGCAGCAGCAAGGCGCCGCCGGCCGCGATGGCCGCCACGCCCAGCCACACCGGCACATTGACGGTCTGCTTTTCCTTCACGGACAACTCGATCGGCCCCAACTTCACGTCGTGGGTCTCCTTGGTATAGCTGAAGCTGCCATACAGCAGCCCCAGCACGCCCGCGATCAACAGCGCGATACCAGCGATCTTCCAGGTGTTCACGACGGCTCCCTTGCAGGTTTCAGATGCGCCGGCCCTGCACCACGCGGACGATGAGCACCACCACCGCCACGAGCAGCAACAGGTGGATCATGCCACCCATGGTGTAGGAGGTGACCAGGCCCAGCAGCCACAGCACCACCAGAATGACGATCAGTGTTTCAAGCATGTCGTTCTCCTCGAATTGGGATCCTGCCGCACCACCCGGGTGTGGCAGCCAGCCAAGCCCAATCTACGCGTGCGGTCCGCGCTTTTCCGTGCGCTATCGAACACAAGCAAAATGGCTCCGCCCGTCATACTCGGCAGACCGGAGCCCGTCATGAACGCAAGGCATGCCTCACGCAAGTCCGATCTGATCCGCATCGCCACCGAGGCCATGCTCGAGCGCGGCCTGGAGCCGGGCTTCCCGGCCGCGGTGCGAGCGCAGTTGGAGAGCCTCACCGGGCCCGGCCGCGATCCCGATCCGCGCGTGGTCGACCTGCGCACCCTGCCCTGGTGCTCGATCGACAACGATGACTCCCTGGATCTGGACCAGCTGAGCGCCTGCGAGCCCGCGGGCGACGGCACGGTGCGGGTCTATGTGGCGGTGGCCGATGTGGATGCACTGGTGGCCAAGGACTCGGCGATCGATCAGCACGCGCGGCTCAACACCACCTCGGTCTACACCTCGGCCAAGAACTTCCCGATGCTGCCTGAGCGCCTCAGCACCGACCTGAGTTCGCTCAACCCCGGCCAGGACCGGCTGGCGCTGGTGACCGAGATGCTGGTCAGCGCCGCGGGGCTGGTGGAGCGATCCGCGCTGCACCGGGCGCTGGTACGCAACCAGGCCAAGCTGGCCTACGACGCCGTCTCGGCCTGGATCGATGGCAACGCACCCCTGCCCGCCGCCGCTGCCGCAGTGCCCGGCATGGCGCAGCAGTTGCAGCTGCAAGACCAGGTGGCGCAGCGCCTGCGTGCCAGGCGTCATGCCGAGGGCTCGCTGGAGCTGGAGACCTTCCAGCCGCGTGCGGTGTTTGCCGGCGAGCAGGTGGTAGAGATCCGCCAGCAGGTGCAAAACCGGGCCCGCCAGCTGATCGAGGAGTTCATGATCGCCACCAACGCCTGCACGGCGCAATTCCTCGGCAGTCAGGGCGGCGCCTCGCTACGCCGCGTGGTGCGCTCGCCCGAGCGCTGGCAGCGCCTGGTGGCCTTGGCGCAGAAATACGGCGATGCCCTGCCCGCCGCACCCGATTCCAAGGCGCTGGCCGACTTTCTGGCCCGGCGCCATGCGGCCGACCCGTTGCGCTATCCGGACCTCTCCCTGGTGGTCATCAAGCTGATGGGCTCGGGCGAATACGTGGTGGAGCACCGCGATGCCGCACCCACCGGCCACTTCGGTCTGGCGGTGCGCGACTACACCCACTCCACCGCGCCGAACCGGCGCTTCCCGGACCTCATCACCTCGCGCATGCTGAAGGCCTTGTTGCGCGGCGACGCCGCGCCGTACGGCCTGGCCGAGCTGGCCGAGCTGGCCGCGCATTGCACGCGGCAGGAGGATGCGGCGCAAAAGGTGGAGCGCCGGGTGCGCAAGTCGGAGGCGGCCCTGCTGCTGGAATCGCATGTCGGGCAGCGCTACGAAGCCATCGTCACCGGCCAGTCGGAGGGCAACACCTGGGTGCGGCTGCTGTCCCCGCCGGTGGAGGGCAAGCTGTGGGCCGATGGCGCCGCGCTGGATGTCGGCGCGCGCGTCGACGTGCGGCTGGTGTCCACCGACGTCGAGCGCGGCTTCATCGACTTTGCCTTGCTACGCTGAGGCCGGCTGCGCCCGGCGTGCGGTGACGCACAGACCCGCCGCCTGCCCGTGACTATGGTGGCCACCTGACCCACAAAAGGAAACATGATGGAAACCAACTACGTCACACGAGACAACTTCGGCATGTATGCCAACAGCAGCAACGGCCCCGGCCCGCAGCTGATGGGCGCCAACACCCTGCTGGGCAACGACGTCTACAACAAGGACGACGAGGACCTGGGCGACATCAAGGAGTTCATGATCGACATGCGCAGCGGCAAGGTCGCCTATGCGGTGCTGTCCTTCGGCGGCCTGCTGGGCATGGGCGACAAGCTGTTCGCGGTGCCCTGGGCGGCGCTGGCGCTGGACACCATCAACAAGCGCTTCACGCTCAACGTGCCCAAGGCGGTGCTGAAGGATGCGCCGGGGTTCGACAAGGACCGCTGGCCGGCCATGTCCGACCACACCTGGGCCAGCGGCATCCACAAGTTCTACGGCACGCCGTACAGCGCCGACTGACGCGCCGGTTCAGCGCGGCAGCAGATGCCGCGCAAAGAAGTCCACGATGCGCCGGTCGACCTCGGCCATCTCGGCGCGGTCGAAGCCGGGCGGATCGTTGAGCAGCTCGCCCAACAGCCCATCCAGGCCGGCCGGCAGCGGCGACAGCAGGGCGCCGTGCCCGGCCTGCGGCAGCTCGGCCAGGCGCTCGCAGGCCTCGCAGGCGGCGAGCACGCGCTCGCTGTGGAAGCGCGGAATCAACCAGCGATCCTGGCCGGCCGTGATGAGCGCCAGCGGCGCGCGCGGATGGGCCAGCGATGCCATGTCGAAGTCGGCGGCGGCCGGCACGCCCGCCACCACCGCGGCCACGCGCGGGTCCTCATGGCTGCGCGGGCGCTCATCGTCGAAGCGCAGCCCTATCACCAGCAGCGCCAGCGCCTTCTTGAGGCCGTCCAGGAAGTTGCCGCGCAGCTGCGTGATCAGGCCCACGCAGCTCTGGAAATCCTCGGCCAGATGCGCCTCGCAGTGGCGCTTGAAGCCCGCCGGCGACCAGTGCCCGCCCGCCATGGTGAGCGCCGTATGGCCGCCGGCCGACATGCCGTAAACGCCCACCTTGTCCAGCCGCAGCAGCGGTGCAAAGCGGGCATCGGCGGCCACCGCGTCGATGGCGCGCGAGACCTCGGCGGGGCGCTGGCTCCAGCTCTCGGGGCCGGGCCGGCTGGGGTCCTTGTAGTTGTCGGCCTGGTGCTCGGGCAGGGCCACCACGAAGCCGGCCTCCACCAGGGCGCTGGCCAGATCCGCATGCACCCAGGGCGAGCCGCCCGAGCCATGCGAGATCAGCACCAGCCGCCCATTGCCAGCCACCGGCGCGGCATCCGGCGCCACCTGCAAGCGCATCTGCCGGCCCTTGTCGAGGCGCTGCGGCGCGGCCGCGCTGGGGTAGTACAGGGTCACCGGGCCGTCCTGGCCGGAGGCCGGGATCTGGCTCAGGCCCACCGAGGCGCAGGCCAGGCCGTGCAACAGCGCGCACAGCGGCGCGCCCATCCATCTCTGCCATCGCATCGTTTCCTCCACATCGAGGGCCCCTGCCCTCGGTGCGCGCACGATGCCGGCGCCGCGCCGCCGCGTCTCGCCGAAAGCCGCCATGCGCGCTTTCGGCTGGCCGATTGCAGGAATCGGCCAGCGCCTGCCGGCCATCAGCTCACCAGCAAGCCCGGCTGGCCCGCGCGCAGCCGCAACAGCTCCGCCGCCACGGCCCCAAAGCATTCGCAGGCCCGGGACTCCAGGCCGATGCGGTCGAGCACGCAGAGGTGGCCGCGCCGGTAGCGGATATAGCCCTGTTCCTGCAGCCGGCAGGCCGCCTCGCTGATGCTCTCGCGGCGCACGCCCAGCAGGCCGGCCACCAGCGACTGCGTCATCACCATGTCGCCCGCGGGCACGCGGTCGAAGGTGGCCAGCAGCCAGCGGCTGAGCTGTTGCTCGACCGTGTGGTGGCGGTAGCAGACGGCGGTCTGGCAGATCTGCGTGATGAGGGCCTGCGTGTATTGAAGCAGCACCTGCCGCAACGGGCCGTCGCGCTCGAAGGCCTGCAGCAAGCGCTGCGGCTCCAGGCGGTAGCCATGGCCGCCGGACTGCACGATGGCCGAGCTGGGCACGCTGAGCCCGCCCATGAACGCGGACACGCCGACCATGCCCTCGTTGCCCACGCCGCAGGTCTCGGCGCAGTCGCCCGAGGCCAGCGCGCCGTAGAGCGACACCACCGCGGTGGTCGGAAAGTAGACGTGGCGCAGCGGCTGGCCCGCCTCGTAAATGGGCTCGCCCACCAGCATGGGCACCAGCCTCAGGTGCACGCCCAGCGCCTGGCGCTCGGGCTCGGGCAGTGCGGCCAGCAGCTGGTTCTGCAGGAGGCTGTGGGCGGCATGCATGAGCGGCTGCTGGAGCGTCTAGCCCGCGCCTACTTGCCGGCCGTCACTTCGACGCCGATGCCGCGGTAGCCGATGAGCCGGCAGCCCTGGTCGAACATGGGTTCGCCGCTGACGCGGAACTGGCGCCTCGTGCCGGTCGCCGCGTCGACATGGTGAAACAGCATGTCGATGAAGGGCCGGCGTGCCGCGATATTGCCCTGCAGGGCCCGGCGCTCGCCCTCGTCCCAGCCCTCCGCGAGCGCATGGCCGCCCTGGCCGTCCAGACCCGCGACGCGCAGCCCCAGCATCTCCAGCACCGGGCCACAGACCTTGGTGAACTCGCCCGCCTCATCCTGCTCCCAGTACCAGTCGGACGCCAGCTCGGTGAGGCTGCGGTAGCGCGCCTCGCTCTCGCGCAGCTCGGCGGTGCGCTCGTGCACCGCCTGCTCCAGGGCCTTGTTGTAGCTTTCCAGCTTGCGGTACAGGAGGCGCACCTCGAGCATGTTGTGGATGCGCGTCTTCACCTCCACCAGGTCGAAGGGCTTGCTGATGAAGTCCTTGGCGCCGGCCTGCAGGGCGCGCAGCTTGTGCCCCGGCTGGGCGGTCAGCACGATGACGGGCAGGTAGCCGTCGTCGTCATTCGTCTTGAGCCCCTCCATCACGGCGAAGCCGTCCATCAGCGGCATCTGCAGGTCGAGCAGGATCAGGTCGAAGGCCTGGTCGCGATGGAGGGCGCACACCTCGGCCGGGTTCATGGTGGACGCAACCCGGGTGTAGCCCGCATCGGCCAGCAGGCGGCTGAGCAGGCGCACATTGGCAAGCTGGTCGTCCACGATCAGGATGCTGGCCTGAAGAATGTCGCGCTTGTCGAGCATCACACGATCTCCTGCAGCAAGGCTTCGCCGGCGCCGTCGCGCGCGCACGCCAGCGCCAGGTCCAGCGTGTCCATGAATTCCTTCACCTTGATCGGCTTGGTGAGATAGCGGAAGAACCCGGCTTCCAGGCCCTTGGCAATATCGCGCGGCATCGCATTGGCGCTCATCGCAATGACCGGGATATGCGCGGTGGCGGGGTTGTCCAGCAGGATCTTCAGCGCGGTGAGACCGCTGATGCCGGGTAGGTTGATGTCCATCAGGATGACATCGGGCTGCGCCGAATGCGCAAGCTCGACGCCGCGGCGCCCATCCCTGGCGCTGAGCAGGCGCAGGTCGGAGCGGCGCGCCAGCAGGCGTGCCACCAGGGTGAGATTGGCGGGGTTGTCCTCCACGCACAGCACGCTGCGCTGCGGCACGCCCGGCAGTGCCTCGGCGCTGGCATGGGCCGTCGGCGTCGGCAGGGCCTCGACCAACTGCGGCGCTGCGGCGGCCTGCAGCTCGACCCAGAACAGGCTTCCCGCGCCCTCGGTACTTTCGACGCCGATGACCCCGCCCATCAATTCAACCAGTTGCTTGCTCACCGCCAGGCCGATGCCGGTGCCCTCCTCGACGCCGCCCTCCTGGCCGAGCCGGTTGAAGGGCTGGAACAGCTGCGCCAGCTTCTCGGCGGAAAGTCCCCCGCCGGTGTCCTGGAACGCGATGCGCACCTGCCCACCGGCGCGGACGCTGCAACGCACCTCCACGCTGCCGCCGACGCGGTTGTACTTGATGGCGTTGGACAGCAGGTTCACGAACACCTGCTTGACCCGGGTGCGGTCGGCTCTGACGAAGATCGGTACCTCGGCCGCGATGAAGTTCAGGCGGATGCCGCTCTGGCGCGCCTGCGGCTCGATCATGGCCTGGCAATCGGCGAGCACCTCGTCCAGCAACATCGGCTCCGGCGACAGCGAGAGCTTGCCGGACTCGATCAGCGCGAGGTCCAGGATCTCGTTGATCAGTTCCAGCAGGTACCAGCCGGCCTGGAGAATCTGGTCCAGGCTGTCCTGCTGCGCCGGCGTGGGCGAAGGGCTGCCGGAATCGATCAGCTGCGCGAACCCCAGGATGGCATTGAGGGGCGAGCGCAGCTCATGGCTCATATTGGAGAGGAACTCCGACTTGGCCAGGTTGGCGCGGTCCGCCGCGGTCTTGGCCTCCTGCAGCGCCAGGTTAGTGTCGCGCAGCGACTGGTCCAGGCGTTCCTGCTCGGCCTCGACGCGCTTGCGCGCCCGGTTGTCCGTGCCGATCAGCAGGTAGCCGATGATGTCGTGCTGCAGGTTGCGCAGCGCCGTGACCGACACCACCGCCGGCAGGCGGGTGCCGTCCTTGCACACATAGGTGAGCTCGTAGATGTCCTCGATGCCGCGCCGGGCCTTGAACACCAGGGCCTCGAAGCCCGGGGCGATGGTGGTGGCGAACTCCGCGCTCAGGGCGCGGGCGCGCTCGACGATTTCCTGGGGGTCCGAGATGTCGGCCGGCGTGACGCAGTTCAGCACATCAGCCGGCGCATAACCCAGCATGTGCTGGGCACCGATATTGAAGACCTGGATCACCCCCTGCTCGTCGGTGGCGATGCTGGAGAACTTGGCGCTGTTCAGGATCGCATCCTGCAAGGCGCCGGTCTTCAGCAAGGCCTTGCGGCGGCGCGCTTCGAGCGTGCTGCGAGCGCGCCCCGCATTCAAGAGCTGAGGCTGGAGCTTGTGCATGTGCGGACCTTCGCTTGGCCGGTCGGATCCGAACCGCGGACTGCGGGTTTCGGCTGCGCGGCGCCCGGCAAGACCGAGCCGCGACACCAACCGAGGCAAGCTATGTTCGCTGGGTCACACAGCCGCGGTCTGTGCGGCAGCGTACGAAACCGCGGTGCCGGGGGCGCTAGCGGACCCCGCGTATCGCCTTGCCGTCCACGGAACGCGTGATCGGGCAGTTGACGACGATGTTGGTGACCGCCATCGACAGTTGCCCGGACTCCACGGCACTCAGGATCTGCTCCTCGGATTTCAGCTCGCGGGCCAGCGACGACTTGTGCCAGCGCAGCAGCACCATGCGCCAGAGCGGGCTGTAGGACGCGTCCGCGTTGCCCGGCCCCGTCGGCGCAGGCGCCGACTGGAACACGGTGATCTGTGAATCGTCCACGAACTTGTAGACCCGCTCGACCAGCGACGGCCGGCCCGGCGCCGCGACGGCCTCGGCCAGCCGGGGCACGAGATTGACGCCAAGCGCCTGGGCCATGGTCGGGTCGGAAATGTCGGTGGTGACGTACTCGACCTTGCGCCCGTCCACCCAGGCGAAGTTCAGCGGCAAGGTGACGAGCGGCGTCCGCCCCGGATCGGGCAGGGCCGCACAGGCGCACAGCAGCGACAAGACAAGGGCAGCGATCGGCAAGCGAAGTTGGCGCATGGTGCTACGTTCTCGAAATCATGGGGCGGGGCGTCCTCAGTCGCCAACAATCGCGTCAGCCCAGTCGAGCACCAAGGCCTCGATCTGGGCTCGATCCAGGCCGGGCTCCAACTCGTCCGCCGCGGCATGCTCGCCGGTCGGCAATGCTTGCAGTCCTTGCTCGCTGCGGGTCCAGGTAAAGCGGGCGGCGCAGGCGGGGCAGCCCAGATGATCGCCAGCGCGCGCACTGCGTGTGCGGACCAGCGTCGGCCCGCAGGCCGGGCAACGCTGCAGCGGAATGCCTTCATCGCTGTGACCGACCACGGCATCGAAGGCGCCAGCGCGCCCCATGCGCACGAAGATCGTGCCCAGCGCCAGATCGAACTGCTGGCCCAACTCGGATTCGATGATGTCCAGGGCCTTCGCGATGGGCATGCCGGTGCGATAGGGCCTCGTGCTGGTCATCGCGTCGAAGGCATCGCAGATGCCCACCAGGCGCGCGTCGCGCGGGATTTCCGCGTCCACCAGGCCCATGGGGTAGCCGCGCCCGTTGGGCATCTCGTGATGGTGATGAATCACGCCGACGACCAGCTCGGCCAAGGGGTGGCCAGCCAGCATGCGTGCGCCGACGCGGGGATGGGTCTTGATGGTCGCGAATTCCTCGTCGGTGAGCCGCCCCGGCTTGCGCAGGATGGCGTCGGGGATGCCCACCTTGCCCAGGTCGTGCAGGAAGCCGGCCATGGCAATGCGGCTGGCGTCGCGCGGCGTGCTGCCCGACTCCAGGGCCAGCGCGTGCGCCATGCGCGCCACGCGCCAGAGGTGGCCACCGGTGTAGGGGTCGCGCGCCTCGACCATCCAGGCCGAGACCAGCAGGCTGGCCAGCAAGGCCTGGCGTTGGCCCGCCAGTTCCTGGCGCAGCCCTTGCACTTCACTCAATTGGGATTCAGAACTCGTCATGTGAGCTGGATTCATGGTGCAGGTCCGTTGCCGCGAGCATAGTAGTCGCAAGCGCACGGTGTGGGCGTCTTCAAAGCCCCAGTTCGGTGAGGCCGGGGTGGCCAGCCGGACGTGGACCCTGAGGCCAGTGAAACAGCCGCTCATGAGACTGGATGGGCTTGTCGTTGATGCTGGCGTGGCGAACCGCCATATAGCCCTCGGCATCGAACTCCCAGTTCTCGTTGCCGTAGGAGCGAAACCAGTTGCCGGCATCGTCGTGCCACTCGTAGGCAAAGCGCACCGCGATCCGGTTGCCATCGTGAGCCCACAGCTCCTTGATGAGGCGATAGTCCAGCTCACGCACCCATTTGCGCTCCAGCAGCTGCCGAATCTGCTCGCGGCCGCGCGGGAACTCGCTGCGGTTGCGCCAGCGGCTGTCCGGCGTGTAGGCCTGGGCCACACGCTGCGGATCACGCGTGTTCCACGCGTCCTCGGCCAGCCGGACCTTTTGCGCTGCGGTTTCAAGGGTGAATGGCGGCAAGGGCGGGCGCGGGGCTTCGGTGCTCGTGGTCATGATGGCAGCGTGTGATGAGTGAAGTGAGAGGAAGGTCAGGCGGCTGCCTTGGCGGTGACGACGGGGAAGTCGATGTCGGTCTGGGCCACGTTGTTGACGTAGTTGGTCAGCACATTGAGAGCCACGTTCAGCGCGATCTCCAGCACGGCGGCTTCGTCGAAATCGGCGGCGCGCAGGGCAGCCAGGTCGGCATCGGAGATGCGGCCGCGCGACTCGGCCACGCGGCGGGCAAACTGCAGCGCCGCGGCCGTGCGGGCATCGTCGGAGCGGCCGTCGCGGGCGGCGTCGATCTCGCCGGCGCCGAGCTTGGCGACATTGGCGGCCAGATAGCTGTGAGCCGACAGGCAGTAGTCGCAGCCGTTGAACTCGGCAACGGTCAGTGCGATGCGCTCGCGCAGCTGCACGCTCAGCTTGCCCTTGGCCAGCGCGCCGCTCAGCGACAGATAGCCCTCCAGCGCGGCCGGGCTGTGGCCGACCAGCTTCATCAGATTGGGCACGACACCCAGTTGCTTCTCGACGGCGGCCAACAGGGGCTTGGCGGCAGCAAGGGATTGGTCGACGGTGGGGATGCTGAGGCGGGACATGTTCAAACTCCGGTGCAGTGATGGGTGGTTCGGTGTTGGCATTCGCTGCTTGTTCAGCGAATGACTGAACTGTCGTTGAATCGTTCGGCAATTAGAATCACCAGCGAATTCAATACACCGTTACGAATGGAGGAACAGTTGGACCGACTGCATCTCATCAATGTCTTTGTGGCGGTGGTCGATGCCAGCGGCTTTGCCGGTGCGGCACGCAAGCTGGGCATCTCACCCCCTGCGGTTACGCGGGCCATCAGCGAACTGGAATCGCACCTGGGCGCCCGTCTGCTGACCCGCACCACGCGGGTCGTGCGGGTCACCGAAGCCGGTGCGCGCTATGTGGAGGACTGCCGGCGCATCCTGGCCGAACTGGCCGAGGCCGACGAATCGGTCAGCGGCCTGCATGGCGCACCGCGCGGGCGCCTGACCATCACCGCGCCGGTGCTGTTCGGCGCGCTGCACGTCACGCCGGTCGTGACCGAGTTCCTGCAGCGCTATCCCGAGGTCACCGCGTCCTGCTGGTTCCTGGACCGGGTGGTGAACCTGACGGACGAAGGCGTGGATGTGGCGGTGCGCATCGGCGAGTTGCCGGACTCGTCGCTGCAGGCCGTCCGCGTGGGCAGCGTGCGCCGCGTCATCTGCGCCGCGCCGGCCTACCTGGCCCGGCACGGCGAGCCGACACAGCCGGAAGTTCTGCTGAGCCACACCGTGATCTCGGCCAATGCCGTCACGCCCGCGCCGGAGTGGCGCTTCAAGGTGGACGGCGATGTCCGGACGGTGAAACTCGCACCGCGCATGTTGACCACCACCAATGACTCGGCCGTTGCGGCCGCCGTGGCCGGCTTCGGGCTCACGCGCCTGATGTCCTACCAGGTCGACAGCCTGGTGCGCAGCAATGAATTGCGGCTGGTGCTGGAGCCGTTCGAGTTGGCCCCGCTGCCGGTGCATCTGGTGCATCGCGAGGGCCGCCACGCCTCTCACAAGGCGCGCGCCTTCATCGACCTGGCCATCGAGCGGCTGCGCGAGCGGTTGACGCCGCCCGGCTGAGCAAGGCCCGGTCTCAGGCCGTCTTGCTGACGATCAGATTGCAGACCTGCTCGTGCAGGTCCTGCAAGTCCTGCGGCGCCTGCGAAAAGTTCATCTTCTGGTCCATGCGGATGCGCGCGTCGGCCAGCGCCGACTTGGTCGGGCGATCCCATTGCGGCCCCAGCAGCCCCTTCATGATGACGGTGGCATGGTGCTCGGCCTGATCGTCAGTGAGCGGCTTGCCGAGCAGTGCGGCGCCGCGTTTGAGCGTCTCGCCATGGATGGTGACGAAGCAGCCGAGCATCGCGTCGCGCGCCTCGACCGGGGTGATGGCGGCGTCGGAACGGGCCTTGGCGAGCATTTGCTTGATGTGCATGGAGTTTCCTTGGGTTGAGGCAGGACGAGTTCACCCAAGCTGGCAGCCTCGCGCCAGCTTGGACTTGAAAGTGGATGGCCCCGGCTAAGGCGCTTGGCGTGCCGAGGCCCGCAGCCGGGCCAGCTCGAGGCGCGCTTGCTCGAGCTCGGTGCGCAGTGGCAGCACGGCCTGCTCGATCTCCGCCTCGGTGAAGCGCGGCGTGATGTGCTGCGGGCAGTTCCAGTCGTAGGCCTCGACCGTGATGACAAAGGCGCGCTCGACCTGGGCGCGGTACCGCGGCAGCCTGAGCCTGGCCAGCAAGTTGGGATCATCGGCCGCGCTCACCAGGCGCACCCGGCCCAGAATCTTCAGGCGCCGCTGGTTCGCATAGTCCATCAGCATGAGCGACACGCGATCGTTGCCCTCGAGATTGCCGACGCTGATGTACTGCAGGTTGCCTCGGAAGTCGGCGTAGGCCAGCGTCCTGGCGTCCAGCACCTTCAGAAAGCCGGCCGGGCCGCCACGGAACTGCACATAGGGCCAGCCGGTTTCGCTCACCGTGGCCTGATAGAAGCCGTCGCGCTCGTGAATGAACTCGGCTTCCCGCGCCGTCAAGGCATCACGGCGATCTTCGGCCTGGTCCAGGCGTGCGTAGGACGACCGGCTGCCCATGCGGGTCTGCATGGCACGCACGGTGGGCGTGAAGGCAAGGTCGGAATAGGCACGGCTCATGGTTCGGTCCGGTGGCGTTGACCAGGCTGCAAGCGCTGCAGCAGGTATCCGAACTATGGTTGAGCTCGCGCCAAAGCAGAATGCCCGCCCGATTGAATGGCGTGTTTCGCTGGGCGTAATGGCGCGGGCCACGCCCTCTGCCGCCCAGGCTCCTATTGTTGGCGCAGCCCATCCAACTGGGCCACCGACGCGTGCAGCAGATCGGCCACCATGCCGAGCACTCGTTCCCGTTCGGCCGCGAGTTGCGTCCGCGCCGCATCGATCTTGCCGCTGTCGGACAGCTCGGCGCTCAGCAGCAGATGGAACGGCAGCGTCAGCGGCAAGCCGTCCATCAGGCCGCGCGGCCCGTCTGGCAAGCCTCCGGCGGGCGTGGCCGGGCGGCCGGTCAGGTCGATCATGGTGCCGACCATGCGCAGCACACGCCCCTCGGCGCTGCGCTCGATGGCGCGGCCGCGGGAATGCATCACGCGGTAGCCCGAGCCATTGCTGCGCAGGCGGAACGTGGCCTCGTAGCCGGGCTGGGCGCCGCGCGCATGTGCGCGCATCGCCGCCAGCATCATTTCAAGGTCATCGGGGTGGACGCGGCAGCGCCAGAAATGCGTGCTGTCGGCGCCATGCGGCGCCGGAAATCCCAGCCGCTGCTTCCACTGCGGCGAGTGATGGACGGTCTCGAGTTCGGGGCGCAGATCCCAGACCCCGAACTCGCCCGCTTCGATCGCCTGGCGCCAACGGAAGTCTATCGATTGCTGCATGTCCATGGCAGCGATTGTCATCTCTCCGGCTCAACGCCGGATTCAAACTTCGGGTGCATTGGTCAGCGCAGCCAGCCGCTGACATCGGGACGCGGTCGGCGTCAGGCCCGTCGTGGCCTTGAAGGTTCGGTTGGAGAGGCCGATGGGCTGAAGACCCGCCGCCACAAAGACTCGCTGCCGCCTGCGCTCAATCAGATCACCACGCCAATGCGCGGCCACGCCATCGGCCAACACTGAAGTTAAGACCAAGGACATGGAGCGACCCAGGGTGAGGCAGCAGAAGCAGTCAGCGAAGCTGGCTGCGCATTCTGTGCGGTAGCATGCGGACCACGCACTAATCGGCTCAGACCGACATGCGCCAGCACAACCGGAGCAGGGAGGTTTCCGATGATTCTTGGTCGACGTGGTCGGGCCGCACTATGGCTCAGCATCGCACTCGTAACGGCTTGTGGGGGGGGCGGTGGATCAGGCAGCGCACCCAGTCAGCCCAGCACACCGACAGCCACCAACCTGCAATTACTCGACGCCAACCTGCCGGAGCCGGCGGTCGCCGTGTCGGTGTCAACAGACTCGCAGTGGCTCTTTTCCTTCGACATGCCCATTGCCAGCGACGGCGTCGGCACGCTTGTGGAACTTCGCAGCACAACGGGCACAGCCCCGGTAAGCGTGGATGTCCTCAACGGCTCGCTACGCGTTCGCCCGACCCAGGAGCTGCGACTGCGCACCGAATACACGCTGACCGTCAATGCCGGAATCAAAGCCAGCAATGGCGCAACGCTGCGCGCCGACATCGTGCGCCACTTCCGAACCGTCCTGTTCGACGGCATCAACCGGGTCGTGCAGCCAGCCAACAACGCGCTGGTGAACTACAGCGGTCAGCACACCCTTCGCATTGGTGACCTAAACGGTGACGGCCGACCAGACATCGTCCAGATCGGCGGCGATGCAGCCCTGACCCAGAATTACGAAGGGAACAGTTTCGCCATCAACATCTTCCTGCAGAACGCAGACCACAGTTTCACGCGCTCACAGAACCTACTGGTTCACGAGTCACAACATGTCTATAGCAACAGGATGGGCGATATCGCCATCGTCGACCTCGATCACGATGGCGTCCCGGAGATTGTGGTCAGCATCCTGCGCCCTCGCTACGACCCGAGTGGGCTGATGGTTTTCAAGCAAGATGCGCAAGGTCGCTATGCCCAGGCCGGCCTCGTCGAGACTTCGTTTGCCTACAAGCTCTTCATCGCCGACATCGATCATGACGGCAAACCGGATCTGCTGTCAGTGGGACAGGGTCTGGCCATGACCGACGGGCCTGACCGCTGCGGCTTGGTTGCCTTGCTGAGCAGTCCAGTTGGCCCTCGCTTGCAGCCCGCCACCGTGCTGCCCTGCGGCCAATACGAGGCCGTCCTCGGATCCTTGGATCGCCCCGGGCAACTCGAACTCGTAATTCTGGACACCCCATTCACGACCCCTGCCACGCCAGTCGCTCCACGACTTCATTTCTACACGCTGGATACTCAAGGCAGGCCCACGATCAACAAGAATTTGGCCTCCGCATCATTGCAGGTCTGCGCAGGTTTCTACGACTGCTTCGGCCTGATGCTGATGGACGTCAACGGCGACGGCTTGCAGGACCTGGTGCTCGGTGCTCAGTTTGAAGAACACACGGGAAGCACCCTCGTGTTTACCCGAGACACCAACGGCATCTACAAGGAGTACCTGCGTCAGAACTTCGGTAACGCATACGCCCTTCTAGTAACTGACGCTGACCGAGATGGTCGTGACGACATCATGACTGTGGTGCAGTCGCTAGCTGGTTCTGGCATTGGATTGGGCCGCTCGCTGCAGACGCCCGGAATGGAGATGTCCCATCTCATTCCCATGGTGGTCTTCGACACCATGAACCCATCGACCGTGGCAGTCGCGGACCTCGATGGCGACGGGCTGCCCGACATCGTACTGGACAGCTACAACACGGGCTTGTCCGTGCTGTTCCAACGAGGCCACTGAATTCGAGTCGGTGTACTTGGCGTACCGAGCTGAGCGGTACGCAGGACGGCTCAGCGCACTCAGTCAGCCCCGCCGCCATCCATGGACGCCAGTGCCGCCAGCCGCTGCCGCCGGAACTCGCTCGGGGTCAGACCCGTCGCCGCCTTGAAGGCACGGTTGAAGGGGCCGATGGACTGGAACCCCGCCTCCAGCGCAATGCTCAGCACCGGCTGCTCGCGGCACGCCGGGTCGGCCAGCGCGGCCGAGGCGGCCTCGAGGCGCAGGCCGTTGACGAAGGCATTGAAGTTGCGATGACCCAGCTGCTGGTTGATGAGGCGGCGCAGGCGGTATTCGGGCAGGCCCAGGCGCGCGGCCAGGCTGGCCAGGCTCAAGTCCTCGGCCTGGTAGAGGCGCTCGGCGCGCACGCGGGCCTGCAGCGCCAGGGCCTGGGCGCGCTCGGCCGCGTCGACCTCGGCGACCTCGGCGGGCGCTGCGGCCGCGTCGGGTCGGCAGCCCGGCGGCGCGGCCGGCAGCGGCAGCAGCTCAAGCGGGCGCAGGCCCAGCAGCGCGCTGGCCAGGGCCGCCAGTATCAGCAGCAGCCAGGCCGCATCCAGCAGCGCCGCCGCGCCCGACAGCCGGCCCTGCGGCGAGGCCAGGCGCAGCGCCAGCATCGTCAGGGCATACAAGCCGCCCGCCACCACCACGAAGACGCGCAAGCGGCGCCGGCGCTCGACCAGATCGCCACGCCAATGCGCGGCCGCGGCGGCGGCCGATAGCGCGGTGAACACCAGCGGCATGGCGCGCTGCAGGCCATGGGTATAGGGCAGCAGGGGCGAGGCGGCCCCATCGGCGGCGAGCAGGCAGTTCAGCAGGCTCACGCCCGCGGCGCCGCACCAGAGCAGCACATGCAGGGGCCGCAGCCGGAATTCGTCGTTGAAGAGGGTCTGCACAAACACCCAGAACAACACCGCATTGCCCACCGAGACGGCAATCAGCGGCGCCTGCCAGCGCAGGCTCACCTCGGCCTCGAACAGCGGCGTGGAGCTGATGAGCTGCACGCCCAGGCCCAGGCACAGCAGGGCGGCCGCGCGCGCCGCCGCCAGGTCGGGGCGGGCGTGCAGCAGGCGCGCGCCCAGCAGGGCGAGCAGGGCCAACGCCGCGCCGCGCAGGGCGGCATCGATGAGGGCAAGCGGGAGGGCGTCGGCGGGCATGGCGGCCGCAAGATAGCATGCGGGCCATGCCTCACCACACCACCACCCAACGCCTCGTCCTCGGCTGCATGGGCCTGGGCGGCGGCTGGGACGCCAATCCCATCGGCGAAGCCGACATCGCGCGCGCCCATGCCGCCGTGGAAGCGGCGCTCGATGCAGGCATCCGCCGCTTCGACCATGCCGACATCTACACCCTGGGCAAGGCCGAGCAATGCTTTGGCGAGCTGTTCCGCCGCCAGCCGGCGCTGCGCGGGCGCCTGCAGCTGCAGAGCAAGTGCGGCATCCGCTTTGCCGATGCCGGCGCGCCCAAGCGCTACGACCTGAGTGCGGCGCACATCCTGGCCAGCGTGGACGCCAGCCTGGCGCGGCTGCACACCGATCATCTCGAGCTGCTGATGCTGCACCGGCCCGATCCGCTGCTGGAGGCCGACGAGCTGGCCGAGGCCTGGCAGCGCCTCAAGGCCAGCGGCAAGGTGGGCCGGCTGGGGGTGTCGAACATGCATGGGGCGCAGATGCGCGCGATCGAGCGCGCCATCGGCACGCCGCTGGCGGCCAACCAGCTCGAGATGAGCCTGCTCAAGCGCGACTGGCTGGACAGCGGCGCCTGCTTCAACGACGCCCAGGCGCCGGCCGCTGCCTCCGCCTGGGGCGACACCCTGGCGCATTGCCAGCTGCAGGGCGTGGAGCTGCAGGCCTGGGGGGCACTGGCGCGCGGCTGCTACAGCGGCGCCGCGCCGGGCCATGCGCCGGCCGCCGTGCATGCCACCGCCGGCCTGGTGCGCAAGCTTGCCGAGGAACTTGCCACCAGCCCCGAGGCGGTGGTGCTGGCCTGGCTGCTGCGCCACCCGGCGCGCATCAGCGCGGTGATCGGCAGCAGCGATCCGGCGCGCATCCGCGCCTGCGCCCAGGCGCAAGACCTGACCCTGAGCCGCGAACATTGGTACCGGCTTTACGAAAGTGCCCGCGGGCAGGAACTGCCCTGAACCCTGAGCCCCCACCCATGAACTTGTTGATCAAGACAGTGCCGGCCCGGTTGGCCGCCGTAATGGCCGCCGTAATGGCCGCCTTCCTGGCCGCCTGCGCCCAGCTCCCGCTGCAAAGCATTGACGACCAGGCCTGGGTGCAGGCCGCGGCCGGCGGTTGGATGGTGCGCGCCAACACCGCCGCGGCCAGCTGCCCCACCCTCAGCTGGGAGAGCGGCGTGCTGCCGATGCGCCTGCGCGCCGGGCCCGCCAGCGTGCCGGCCAGCCAGGCGGGCGCCAAGCCCGCGGTGTTCACGCAGCGCAGCTGCGAACTGGAGCTGCCCGCGGGCGCGCGCCAGCTGCGCGTGGGTAGCCTGGAGCTGGCCGCCCCGGTGGCCGAGCCGCGCCGCCTGCTGCTGCTGGGCGACACCGGCTGCCGCATGAAGGCCTCCGAAAACGCTTTTCAGGACTGCAACGACCCCGCCGCCTGGCCCTATGCGGCGGTGGTGCGCCGGGCCGCCGCGATGCAGCCCGATCTGGTGATCCATGTGGGCGACATGCATTACCGCGAAAGCCCCTGCCCCGCCGACCGCGCCGGCTGTGCCGGCAGCCCCTGGGGCTATGGCGACGATGCCTGGCAGGCCGACTTCTTTGCGCCCTCGGCGCCCTTGCTGAAGGCCGCCCCCTGGGTCATGGTGCGGGGCAATCACGAGAGCTGCGCGCGCGCCGGCCTGGGCTGGTTCCGCTATCTCGATGCCCATGCCTGGCAGGGTCCGGCGGCCTGCGAGGACTTCACCGCGCCGTTCGCGCTGCCACTGGATTCCCAGACCCAGCTGATCGTGTTCGACTCCTCGGCGGTCGTGAACCGCGCCTACCCGGCAGGTGACGCGGCCCTGCAGCGCTACCAGGCACAGCTGCGCCAGGTCGAGCAGCTGAGCGGCGCGCGCCCGCACAACTTCCTGCTGCACCACCACCCGGTGCTGGGCTTCAGCAGCAGCGCCGATGGCACCCCCCGGCCGGGCTCGGCGGGCCTGCGCTCGGCCATGGCCGGCCTGCACCCGCAGCGCTATTACCCGCCCGGCGTGAACCTGGTGATGAACGGGCACGAGCACCTGTTCGAGGCCATCGGCTTTGCCAGCGATCACCCCGGCACCCTGGTGCTGGGCAACTCCGGATCGGCGAATGGCTGGACGGTGGACGAGGCCAAGGCCTTGCAGGCGCAGCCCGCGCCAGGCGCCGTGGTGCAGAGCGTGGCCACCTATGGCGGCTATGGCTTTGCCACCCTGGATCGGCAGGGCGAGGGCTGGCTGCTCACCGAATGGAGCGTGGACGGCAAGGCGCTGAAGCGCTGCGACATCGTGGGGAGCAAGGTGAGTTGCCAGGATTCACCTTGAGAGGTGGGCAGGATTTCGGCCTGCGCGAGTGGTCGGAGCTGAGTCCTCGTTTTTTTTTAGATCCCCGTAGGCGACGTGGGACGACAGGCGGCTTGGCAGCGGGTGCAGACGTAGACCAGCGCTGGCGTGCGCTATCGTTGCTACATGCGCCGACGACCAGCCTCTCGCCTTCTTGTCTTGGATCCCAAGGGGCGTCTTCTGCTCTTTCGGTTTGTGCACACCGAGGGAGCAATGGCAGGAAATGCGCACTGGGCTACTCCCGGGGGCGGGGTGGAGGCCGGCGAGAGCTTTGAGCAGGCTGCCGTGCGTGAGTTGCGCGAGGAGGTCGGTCTCGACATAGAGCACCCTGGGCCGCAAGTTGGTAAGCGGGTCTTCCCCCTAGGCTTACCCGATGGAGAAGTGGTCGAGGCCGACGAACGCTTTTTCATCGTGAAAGCCAAAGACTGCGAAGTACTAGACGAAGAGCGGACGCCACAGGAGCAACGGGTGATTGTTGAGCATCGCTGGTGGACGATGGCGGAGCTCAGGTCAACGAACGAGACTGTGTGGCCGAAGAACATTGCGGACATGCTTCGGGACGCCTTCGCCGGTTGAGCGGCTGGACAAAGACCGCTCTGATTTCCGTCAGTGGGACGAGCAGACGACCGCTTCCAGCCTGATCCTGAAGTCCTCCGGGGTTCGGCCGCTCATACCTTGGCGAGGAAAGTCGCCGCATCACCAGCATCGCACTTCCAGTCTGCAAAAACTCCGACCAGATTGCATTCCACACAGTGGCAAGCGATGTAGTACCAGCGCACGTCATGTGTGCCCTCGTACACGGAGACGCCGGACATCAGCTCGAACACCTCGTTCTCGCACACGCACTCGTGCGTCTCGGGCGCGGCTTCTTCAACGTAGTCCGCGCTGTCGCCCATCGGGTGTTCCTGCCCGCAGTCGGTGCAGGTGCGGATTGCCACGCCGGCTTCTTCATCAGTCTGCAGCGCGAAGGTCCGGCACCCGCAATCACATTTGGACGCGGCAAACCTGACGGCCTCATGGCGATTCGCAATGCTGTAGCTGCGCAGTTCGGCTTGGGTGTCGCCGGACGTCGTCCCGTACCAGAACTCGCCCTTCTTCGTCAGTGCCATTGATGCTGCTCCATTCTTCAAGGTGGGCTTCCCGGCAGGCCTGATGCCAGGCTCGCCCCGATCATCTGGATTTTGCCTGCAGGCCCGGCGAATCGTCGTCAAGGCCCCGGGTCGGGGTGGTGGCCGACAAGGGCTGCGGACATCCTTAATTGCCGATCTTGGAGATTGCAGCCATCCGGTGGCCTCTCCGATTCGAACGACTCAGACCAGCCTGATGCGGCCCCCGAGGCCGCTCAACATCTGCTCGCCAGCTTGTACATTCCCAGGCATCACCCAAGCACGCACGCCAACCTCATGCCAAGAACCCCTCAGAAGCCTTTCGTCATCGGTGTCGCAGGGGGCAGCGGCAGCGGCAAATCGACGGTGACGCGCCAGGTCTTGGCCGCCATCGGGCCGGAGAAGGTGGCGGTGGTGATGCAGGATGACTACTACCGGGACCAGTCCCACATGCCGCCTGAGGACCGACGCAAGCAGAACTACGACCATCCCGATGCCTTTGACTGGCCGCTGATGGCGCAGCATCTGGCCGCGCTGCGCAAGGGTGAGGCGATCGAGATGCCGGTGTATGACTTCTCGGCCGACAACCGCTCCAGCGAAACCATTACCGTGAAGCCCGCACCGGTGATCGTGGTCGAGGGCCTGTTCGCCTTGTACGACACCAAGCTGCGCAACATGATGTCGCTGAAGATTTATGTGGACACGGCCTCGGACGTGCGGTTCATCCGTCGGCTGCAGCGCGATATTTCGGAGCGTGGCCGCAGCACCGAGTCCGTGGTGCAGCAGTACCTGGAAACCGTGCGCCCCATGCACAAGCAGTTCATTGAGCCGACCAAGCGCAACGCCGACGTGATCCTGCCGCACGGTGCCAACGGTCCGGCGGTGGACATCATCACCACCAAGGTGATGAGCTTGTTGCACGATGACGAGCGTGGCTGAGCCCAGGCGCCCGTCCGCCGCCGTGGGACTAAGAAAGAAGTGAAAGCGCTGATCCTCCGCTTGAAAGCCGAAATGGGCTGAGGCACCGAGCACCAGCCACGCCTTGTCGCTCCCCTACGCGCCACTTGACACACATCAACCTTCACCGAGCCACCCGCGCTAAGCTGCGCCCATGGCAATCTCAAAAGGCTTGCGGCGCTGGCTCAGCGGCGCCCTGATGGTGGCGATGCTGTTCATGCAGCTGGTCACCGCCGCCTATGCCTGCCCACAACTGCAGCAAAGAAAAGACATGCCCGACTGCCAGGGCATGGCCGCCATGGCCGACCCCGCGCAGCCCCAGCTCTGCAAGGCCCATTGCACCCAGGCGGCCCAGGCCAGCGCGGCGCATGCCCTGCCGGACCTGCAGTGCAACCCCGCCGGCCTGCTGCTGGTGCAACCGCTGCCGGCGGCGCCGGCGCCGGGCTTGCAGCTGCTGCAGCGCGCCGCGCCCCCGGCCAGCCACCCGGGTGACCCACCGCTCTACCTTGCGCTCCTGATCCTGCGGAATTGATCGGCGGCAGCGTTGCCTGCCGTTACGCATCAACCGAGGATCACCATGCCTGATGAAGAACTCTGCTTTCATTTTTCCCTGAAGGCGCCGCGCTCTTGCCTGGCCATCGCCCTGCTGGCCTGCAGCCTGGGCGCCGGTGCGCAGGAGCTGCCGGCCCTGCTGGCGCTGGCGCGCGCGCAAAGCCCCGAAGTCGCGGCCATGCGGCTGGAGGCCGATGCCGCGGCCCAGCGCGTGCAGCCCGCCGGCGCCCTGCCCGACCCGGTGCTGCGCGTCGAGCTGATGAACGTCAACAACTATGGCAGCGAGCGCAGCCCCAGCCTGCTGCCCTGGAAGGTGGGCGAGACCAAGTACACCTTGATGCAGACCCTGCCCGGCTGGGGCAAGCGCGAGCTGCGGCGCGACCAGGCCGACGCCCAGGCCCGCGAGGCCGAGGCGCGCGCCGCGGCCAGCTGGGCCGAGCTGGCGATGCGCGTCAAGAGCAGCTATGCGGAGCTCGCCCGCGCCGCCGGCAGCGCAGCACTGACGCGTGAATTGCTGGCCCTGGGCGCCCGGCTGGAGCAGGCGGCCCAGCTGCGCTATGCGCAAGGCCTCGCCGGCCAGCAGGATGCCCTGCGCGCCCAGCTGGAGCAGACCGCCATGCGCGGCGAGCTGCTGATGCTGGAGGCCGAGCAGCGCCAGCTGCTGGCCAGGCTCAACAGCCTGCTTGCGCGCCCCGCCGCTACGCCGCTGGCGGACCCGCCCGCCCTGCCACCGCTGCCGGTGCTGAGCACCGCCGACGCCGCCGGCCTGGCCGAACGCGCCCGCCTGAACAACCCGCTGCTGCGCGCCGAGCAGGCCCGCCTGGCCGCCGCGCGCAAGGGCCAGGAACTGGTGGATCGCAACCGCTATCCCGACCTCAACGTCGGCATCTCGCCCTCGCAGATGGGTTCGCGCATCACCACCTGGGGCCTGATGCTGGAGCTGAATCTGCCGCTGCAGCAGGGCGCGCGGCGCAGCCAGGAGCGCGAGGCCGCGGCCATGGCCGAGGCGGCGCGTGCGCGCAGCGAGGCGCTGACGAACCAGCTGCTGGGCGAGCTGGCCGGCCGGCTGGCGGCACTGGAGGCGGCGCGCCAGAGCGAGCAGCTGATTGCCAAGCAGATGCTGCCGCAGGCGAATCTGGCCCTGCAGTCGGCGCTGGCCGGCTACGAGAGCGGCAAGGCCGAGTTCGCGATGCTGCTGGAGGCCCAGGGCCAGATCCGGCGCAGCCGGCTGGCGCTGCTGAAAACCCAGGTCGAGGCCCGCATGGCCCTGGCCGAGATCGAACGTCTGTTGGGAGAAGAGCTGTGAGCAACAACAAGACCATTCTTTCCCTCGCCGTCATCCTGCTGGCGCTTGCCGCTGCCGGTGGCGGCTACTGGCTCGGCACCCAGACGCAGCATGGCGGCAGCAGCGCCGCCGCGCCGGCCACCTCCGCCGCCGCCCCGGTGCGCAAGCCGCTCTACTACCGCAACCCCATGGGCCTGGCCGACACCTCGCCTGTGCCCAAGAAGGACGAGATGGGCATGGACTACATCCCCGTCTATGCCGACGCGGACGAGGCGCCCGCGAGCAGCAACAACGCCGCCACGCTCAAGATCAGCACCGAGAAGATTCAAAAACTGGGCGTGCGCAGCGAGGCCGCGGCCCTGCGCGTGCTGGGCCGCGGCCTGCGCGCCGCCGGCCGGGTGGAGGCCGACGAGCGCCGCATCGCCGTGGTGGCGCCCAAGTTCGAGGGCTATGTGGAACGCCTGCACGTCAACGCCACCGGCCAGTTCGTGGCCAAGGGTCAGGTCTTGTTCGAGGCCTACAGCCCCGAGCTGCTGGCGGCCCAGCGCGAGTACCTGCTGGCGGCCAAGGGCGTGCAGGCCATGCAACAGGCAGGCAGCGATGCCCAGACCGGCGTGCAGCAGCTGGCCGAATCCGCGCTGGCGCGCCTGCGCAACTGGGATCTCGGCACCGCACAGCTGGCGGCGCTGCAGAAGTCGGGCGAGGTGCGGCGCACGCTCAGCTTTGCCTCGCCGGTGTCGGGCATCGTCACCGAGAAAAAGGCCCAGCAGGGCATGCGCTTCATGGCCGGCGAGGCCCTGTACCAGATCACCGACCTGTCCAGCGTCTGGGTCATCGCCGAGGTGTTCGAGCAAGACCTGGCCCTGGTGAAACCCGGCGCCCCCGCCACGGTGAGCCTGGACGCCTACCCGGGCCGGCGCTTCACCGGCCGCATCGGCTACATCTACCCGACGCTGAAGGCCGAGAACCGCACGGTGCCGGTACGGGTGGAGCTGGCCAACCCCGGCGGCCTGCTCAAGCCCGCGATGTTCGCCCAGGTCGAACTGGCGGTGGGCAGCGCGGCGCCGGTGCTGGCGGTGCCCGAATCGGCGGTGCTCGATACCGGCTTGCGCAAGCTGGTGCTGGTGCAGCTCAAGGAGGGCCGCTTCGAGCCGCGCGAGGTCGAGCTGGGCGCGCATGCGCAGGATTATGTGGAGGTGCGCAAGGGCCTGCGGGCGGGCGAGCAGGTGGTGACCTCGGCCAACTTCCTGATCGATGCCGAGAGCAATCTCAAGGCCGCGGTGCAGGGCATGGCGCCGGCCTCGGCAGCCTCTGCGGCTCATTGAGGAGGGCGCCGCCATGCTTCTCACCAAACTGATTCAATGGTCGGGGCGCAACCCGGTGCTGGTGCTGCTGGCCACGCTTTTCATCGTCGTGGCCGGCGTGCTGGCGCTGGCGCGCACGCCGCTGGACGCCCTGCCCGATCTCTCCGACGTGCAGGTGATCGTCTACACGGAGTTCCCGGGCCAGGCGCCGCAGGTGGTGGAGGACCAGGTCAGCTACCCCCTCACCACCGCGATGCTGGCGGTGCCGCGCTCGAAGGTGGTGCGCGGCTTCTCCTTCTTCGGCGCCTCCTTCGTCTACGTGATCTTCGAGGACGGCACCGACATCTACTGGGCGCGCAGCCGCGTGCTGGAGTACCTGAACTTCGCCGCGAGCCGGCTGCCCAAGGGCGTCACGCCCACGCTGGGCCCCGACGCCACCGGCGTCGGCTGGGTCTACCAGTATGTGCTGCTGGCCAAGAACAAGACCCTGGCCGAGCTGCGCACCATCCAGGACTGGTACCTGCGCTACCAGCTCACCAAGGCGCCGGGCGTGGCCGAGGTGGCCTCGCTGGGCGGCTTTGTGCAGACCTACCAGGTCACCGTCGATCCGATGCGGCTGCGCAGCTACGGCATCCCGCTGGCCAAGGTGGCGCAGGCGATCCGCGACTCGAACCGCGACGTGGGCGGCCGCGTGGTCGAGATGGCCGAGACCGAGTACATGGTGCGCGGGCGCGGCTATCTGCGCGGCAAGGCCGACATCGAGATGCTGGCGCTGAAGAGCGAGGGTGGCGCGCCCGTGCTGATACGCGACGTGGCGCGCGTGGAGCTGGCGCCCGACGAGCGCCGCGGCCTGGCCGAGCTGAATGGCGAGGGCGAGGTGGTGTCGGGCATCGCGATGTCGCGCTACGGCCAGAACGCGCTGGAGGTGATCCACAACATCAAGGCCAAGGTGGCCGAGGTGGCGGCCGGCCTGCCCGAGGGCGTGAGCATCCAGGCCGTCTACGACCGTTCGGAGCTGATCGAGCGCGCCATCGCCACGCTCAAGCGCACCCTGGTGGAAGAGAGCCTGATCGTGGCCGCCGTCTGCGTGGTGTTCCTGATGCATCTGCGCTCGGCCCTGGTGGCCATGCTGATGCTGCCGGTGGGCGTGCTGATGGCCTTCATCGCCATGCACGCGCTGGGCATCAATGCCAACCTGATGAGCCTGGGCGGCATCGCCATCGCGATCGGCGCGATGGTGGACGCCGCCATCGTCATGATCGAGAACGCGCACAAGCACCTGGAGCGCCTGCCGGCGGGCCATACGCTGCAGCAGCGCAGCGCCGCCATGCTGGCGGCCTGCCAGGAGGTGGGGCCGGCACTGTTCTTCTCGCTGCTCATCATCACCGTCTCCTTCCTGCCGGTGTTCACGCTGGAATCACAGGAGGGGCGGCTGTTCGCACCGCTGGCCTACACCAAGACCTTCTCGATGGCGGGCGCCGCCCTGCTCTCGGTGACCCTGGTGCCGGTGCTGATGATGCTGTTCATACGCGGCCAGGTCATGCCGGAGGCGCGCAACCCGGTGAACCGGCTGCTGATCTGGCTGTATCGCCCGGTGATCGCCTGGGTGCTGCGCTGGCAGAAGCTCAGCATCGCGCTGGCCGTGCTGGTGCTGGCGCTGAGCTGGTGGCCGGCCGCGCGGCTGGGCAGCGAGTTCATGCCCACGCTCAACGAGGGCAGCCTGCTCTATATGCCGGCCTCGCTGCCGGGCATGTCCATCACCAAGGCCGCCGAGGTGCTGCAGACGCAGGACAAGATCATCAAGGGCTTCCCCGAGGTGGCCTCGGTGTTCGGCAAGGCCGGCCGTGCCAACAGCGCCACCGACCCCGCGCCGGTGGAGATGTTCGAGACCGTCATCAACCTCAAGCCCGAGAGCGAATGGCGGCCCGGCATGACGATGGACAAGCTGATCGCCGAGCTGGATGGCGCGCTGCAGTTCCCCGGCATCTCGAATGCCTGGACCATGCCCATCAAGGCGCGCATCGACATGCTCTCCACCGGCATACGCACGCCCATCGGCATCAAGGTGTTCGGCCGCGACCTGGCCGAGATGGAGCGGCTGGCGCAGCAGATCGAGCGCGTCGTGAAGGCGGTGCCCGGCACCACCTCGGCCTTTGCCGAGCGCCTCACCGGCGGCAGCTACCTGAACATCGAACCCGACCGCGAGGCGCTGGCGCGGCTGGGCATCTCGGTGGGCGAGCTGCAGGAGCTGATTGCCACCGCGCTGGGCGGCGAGATGGTCAGCACCGCGGTGGAGGGGCGCGAGCGCTTCGGCATCACGGTGCGCTACCCGCGCGCGCTGCGCAGCAGCCCCGAGCAGATCGCCGCCGAGCTGATGGTGCCGCTGATGAACGGCGGCAAGGATTCGGTGAGTTATGTGCCGCTGGGTCAGGTGGCGCGCGTGCAGGTGGCGCGCGGCGCGCCCGGCATCCGCACCGAGAACGCGCTGCTCTCGGCCTATATCTTCGTGGACATCCGCGGCCGCGACATCGGCTCCTACGTGGCCGAGGCGCGCCGCGCGGTGGCGAATCAGGTGGTATTCCCGCCCGGCTACTACATCAGCTGGAGCGGCCAGTTCGAGTACATGGAGCGCGCCATCGCCAAGATGAAGGTGGTGGTGCCCATCACCCTGCTGACCATCTTCCTGCTGCTCTACCTGAACTTCCGGCGCCTCACCGAGACCCTGATCGTGATGCTCTCGGTGCCCTTCGCCCTGGTGGGCGGCGTCTGGCTGATGTGGTGGCTCAACTACAACCTCTCGGTGGCGGTGGCGGTGGGCTTCATCGCCCTGGCCGGCGTGGCCGCCGAGACCGGGGTGGTGATGCTGATCTACCTGGACCATGCCTGGCGCGATGCCCAGGCACGCTGTACGGCGCAGGGCCGCTCTGCCGGCCCTGCCGAGCTCTATGCCGCCGTGATGGAGGGCGCGGTGGAGCGGGTGCGGCCCAAGATGATGACGGTGGTGGCCATCATGGCCGGCCTGCTGCCCATCATGTGGGGCACGGGCGCCGGCTCCGAGGTGATGAGCCGCATCGCCGCGCCCATGGTGGGCGGCATGATCTCCTCCACCGTGCTGACGCTGGCGGTGATACCGGCGCTGTATGCGCTGCTCAAGCGCTGGGAGCTGCGGCGCGGCGCTGCTAAGGTGGCGGTCAGCGACACAGCAAGCCCCGCCCAGCCATGAAGCGATTCATCACCCTGGCCCTCGCCGCCACCCTGGGCCTGGGCGCACCCGCCCGGGCCGCCGACGCCCTGCCCCTGCCGGCGGTGGAAAGCGGCCGCATCGAGCGGCTCGAGAACTTCCCCTCCAAGTTCGTCGATGCCCGCCATGTGGACGTCTGGCTGCCCGAGGGCTACAGCCCCGCGCGGCGCTACCAGGTGCTCTATATGCACGACGGCCAGATGCTGTTCGATCCCAGCACCAGCTGGAACCGGCAGGCCTGGCAGGTGGACCGCGCACTCGGCCGGCTGCTGCAGCAGGGCCAGGTGCCCGACACCCTGGTGGTGGGCATCTGGAACAACGGCCGGTACCGGCATGCCGAGTATTTCCCGCAGAAGTTCCTGCCCTTCATGCCCGCCGACCTGCGCGAGCGCTACATCCGCGAGGCCTTGCAGGGCAAGCCGCTGGCCGATGCCTATCTGCGCTTTCTGGTCGAGGAGCTCAAGCCGGCGATCGACCAGCGCTATGCCACCCTGCCCGATGCCGCCCATACCTTCGTGATGGGCTCCAGCATGGGCGGGCTGATCTCGGTCTATGCGATGAACGAGTACCCGCAGGTGTTCGGCGGCGCGGCCGGCCTCTCCACCCATTGGGTGGGCGCGCACCGGCCCAATGCCACCCTGCCGCTGGCCGCCTACCGCTATCTGCAGGGCGCGCTGGCCGCGCCCGAGGGCCACCGCCTCTACCAGGACCATGGCACGACCGAGCTGGACGCGCTCTACGCGCCCTACCAGCCCTTGGTCGACGAGCTGGTGCGCGAGCGCGGCTATCGTGAGCAGGGCGAGCAGGGCGCGCAGGCCAATTTCCTCAGCCGCGTCTTCCCCGGCAGCGGCCACAACGAGGCCGCCTGGGCCGCGCGGCTGGAGATCCCGCTGCTGTTCCTGCTGGGCCCGCGCTGAGCCGCCGCAAGACAAGGGATTGACGCCGTGCAGGCCGGCGGGCAAAAACATGGGGTCACTTGTTGCCAGGAGGACCCCATGATCAGAACTTCGCTTCGCCCGCTCGCCGCCGCGCTGAGCGCCGCCTTTCTTCCCCTGCTCGCGCTCGCGCAGGGCAACAGCCAGCAGGTGGTCAAGCCGCCGCAGGCCCAGGCCTGGATCGATCTCGCCACCTTCAGCGGCATGGGCATGCCGGGGGGCATGGGCGCCGGCGGCGGCGGCAATCCGATGGCGGCGCTGGGTGGCTTGTTCGGCGGCGGCGCCAGGCGCGACGAGGCGAACCGCTTTGGCCAGACCCAGACCATGGCGGCCGGCCGCTGGATGGACGTGACGCTGTACAGCCGCGCCAACCCCAAGCTGGCCGAGGCCCAGCAAAGCGTGCCGCCCGGCTTCATGAGCCCGGCGCTCAAGCTGCAGAGCCCGCTGGAGACGCGCGGTGCGCCGCCCGAGCCGGGCGACGAGCGCGTCGTCGAGCCCGAGCAGGAACGCCCCAGGGGCAAGATGCTGCTGTACTGGGGCTGCGGCGACACGGTGCGCCCGGGCCAGCCGCGCGTGATCGATTTCGCCACCGCCACGCCGGCCGAGCTGGCCAAGTTCTTCCAGTCGCGCCGCGCCACCCAGCGCGGCAGCCATGCCGCCAGCGGCCGCCCGCTCTGGCCCAGCCGCGACGACAGCCGCATGGTCCCCGCCGCGGCCTCGCTGGTGGGCGAGCATGCCTACAGCGCCGCCGGCCTGCCCGAGGGCTTTCGCTTCCAGATCCCGGCCGCGCAGGACCTCATGCCCGCCATCGCGCTCAAGCAGCAGGAACAGGACGGCGCCACCCAGCTGAGCTGGCAGGCCCTGCCGACGGCGCGCGCCTACTTCATCTCGGCGATGGGGGCGCGCGAGAACCAGGAGATGGTGATCTGGACCAGCAGCGAGCAGCCCGACATGGGCTTCGGCCTGCAGGATTACCAGACCAATGCCGCGGTGGACCGCTGGCTCAAGGAGCAGGTGCTGCTGGCCCCGCAGACCACGCGCTGCAACGTGCCCAAGGGCGTGTTCGGCAGCGGCCAGGGCGCGATGCTGCGCATGATTGCCTATGGCAGCGAACTCAACCTCGCGCACCCGCCGCGCCCCAGCGACGTGAAGATCCCCTGGGAGCCGCAATGGGCGGTGAAGCTGCGCCTCAAGTCGGTGGCCTCGGCCATGCTGGGCATGGACATGGGCGACATGATGATGGAGCAGCGCGGGCGCCCGGCCAAGGGCGACGATGCCGATGAGCCGGCCAAGGAAACGGCCAAGGAGCCGCCCAAGAAGCCCGGCGTGACCGATGTGCTGAAGGGTTTGTTCGGGCGCTGAGCATCAGCGGCGCGGCGATACTGTTGCAGGAGGCAAGCAAGATGCATCGTCGCGAGTTCATGGCGCTGAGCGGCCTGGCCATGGCGGGCCGCGCGTTCGCTGCGCCCGCGGCCGCACCCATCTCTGCGCCCATCCGCATGGCCTACTTCGACAAGTACGAGCCCTTCAGCCAGCGCGCGGCCGATGGCACGATGAGCGGGGCGCTGATCGACGGCATCGAGCTGCTGGGCCGCGCCAGCGGCATCGGCTTCGAGCACCACGGCTACCCCTGGGCGCGGGCCCAGCTGCTGGTGGAACGCGGCGAACTCGACGCCCTCTGCACCGTGCCCACGCCGGCGCGCCAGGCCTGGCTGGAGTTCTGCGGCACGCCGCTGGTGAGCCTGGCCTACGGCGTGTTCCACCGCAGCGACGATGCACGCGCCGCCCAGGCCCAGTCACTGGAAGATCTGCGCGCCTTGCGCCTGGGCAGCTACCGCGGCAGCGGCTACAGCCGCGGCCTGCTCAAGATGGACCAGGTGCAGATCGACAACGATGCCGAATCGGTGCTGCGCCGCATCGTGATGGGTTCGCTGGACATCTTCATGGAGAGCGAGCTGATTGCCGGCACGCGCATCCGGCAGCTGGGCCTGGCCGGCAAGATCGGCTTCACGCCCCTGCCCTTCCTGCCACCGGCGCAGTTCTGCTTCGGCCTGCGGCGCAGCCATGCCGATTGCAGCGCCATCGTGGCCCGCATGGAAGCGGCCACGGTGGCGGCGCGCCAGTCCGGCGCACTGCAGAACCTGCTGGCCAAGTACCGCTGAGCGCCTGTTGACGCTCGGCTCGGGCCGCCTCAAGCTGGCAATAGTGCGGGCGCGCGCGGCGCCTCGCCCAGCAGGGCCGCCACATCGGTGAGCAGGATGCGGCGCTCGCCCAGCAGCGCGATGCTGGCGGCAAGCCCGCCGCCGTTCATCTCGGGTGCGGGCCGGATCGCCTCGGGCGCCAGCTTGACGACATCGTGCACCGCATCGACCACCAGGCCCACCAGGCGGCCGCGCAGATTGGCGATCACCACCACCGTCTGCGCCAGCGGTGCCTGCTCCTCGACGCCCAGCAGCACGCGCGGATCGAGGATGGGCACGATCTGACCCCGCAGGTCGATGATGCCCAGCACATGCAGGGCCGAATTGGCCAGCCGCGTCGGCAGCTCGAAGCTGCGCAGCTCCTGCACGTCGAGGATGGGGATGCCGTACTCCTCCGCGCCGAGGCGGAAGCTCAGGATTTCGTCGTGTTGCATGGGGCGCTCGCTCGCTTGGCTTCGCTTGGATTCAGGATGCGGTGTGCACGCGGAAGGTCTGCACCACCGCCGACAGCTGCGAGGCCTGCTCGCTCATGCTGGTGGCGGCGGCGGCACTCTCTTCCACCAGGGCGGCGTTCTGCTGCGTCATCTGGTCCAGCTGGGCCACGGCGGCATTGATCTGATTCACGCCCTCGGCCTGCTCGGTCGCCGAGCTGGCGATCTCGCCGATGATGTCGCGCACCCGGCTGACGTTCTGCACGATCTCCTGCATAGCCACGCCCGCCATATTGACCAGCTCGGAGCCGGCGCTGACGCGTTCCACGCTGTCGCTGATCAGGGTCTTGATCTCCTTGGCCGCCTGCGCGCTGCGCTGCGCCAGCGTGCGCACCTCGGCGGCCACCACCGCGAAGCCGCGCCCCTGCTCGCCGGCGCGCGCCGCCTCCACCGCCGCATTGAGGGCGAGGATATTGGTCTGGAAGGCGATGCCGTCGATCACGCCGATGATGTCGCTGATGCGGCGCGAGGACTCGTTGATCTCGCCCATCGTGCTGACCACCTGGCCGACCACGCGGCCGCCCTGCTCGGCACTGGCGCCGGCCGTGCTGGCGAGCTGATTGGCGACGCGGGCCGAATCGGCGGACTGGCGGATCGCGCCCGACATCTGCTCCATGCTGGCCGCCGTCTCTTCCAGATTGCTGGCGGTCTGCTCGGTGCGTGCGCTCAGGTCATGGTTGCCGGTGGCGATCTCGCGGCTCGCCACATTGATGTTCTCGGTGCCGGCGCGCACCGCCGCCACCAGCTTGCGCAGCTGGGCCTGCGCCTCGTTGAGCGCCAGCTGCAGTTGCGCCAGCTCGTCGTCGCCGCGCACCACGATGTCCTGGGTCAGGTCGCCATGGCCGAAGCGGCGCGCCGCCTGCACGGTCTCGCCGATCGTGCGGGTCAGCTGGCTGACGAAGCGCCAGCACACCACCACCGCCAGCAGCACGGCCGCCAGCGTGAGCGCACCGGCCAGCATGAAGAGCTGGCCGAAGCGCGCCTCCACCTGCGCCTCCAGCTCGTGCAGCTGGCTCAGCTGGGTGTCGGCCAGGGCCTGTACCGCGGCCACGTACTTGTCGGTGATGGGCAGGAACTTGGCGGCGATCAGCGCCTTCGCGGCGGCATCGTCGCCGGCCGTCTTGGCCTTGTTGATCTCCTCGCGCATGGCCAGCCACTCGGCGCGCACCCGGCCCACCTCCTCCGCACCCTGCTTGGACGCGGGCAGCACGGCCCGTTCGTTGAAGCGCTTCTGCGTCTCGGTGGTGCTGCGGCTGGTGGCCGCCATGGCCTCCTTGAAGAAGTCCAGCAGCTGGCTGCCGTCGGCCTGGGCCACCGCCAGCGAACGCGCCGAGTTCTGGCGCACATCGCCCAGCCATTGGTCGGCCAGCTTGAGCAGCTCGGCCTCGCGGTTCATGTCGGCCGTGGCCTCCATCACCTGGCGCGCGCTGAATGCCGCGCTGCCCAGCACGACCAGGAAGATGCCGACCACGAGCGCGAAGCTCAGCGCCAGCCGGGTGGAAAGGTTCAGGGACTTCATGTCGCGTCGCGGCCGCAGCGCGGGAGGCTGGGCATTCCGGTTCGGTCGACCGCGGTCCGCGCGGCTGCGGTGCCAGCCCTGAGGCCGGCCGGCACGCGCGCATGAAGCATGGGGGAACAAAGGGCGTGATAACGCCTTGACGAGGCGGCCCGGCCCATGCGCGCGGGCGCAGGGGCAGCAACTACCACGGCAACCCCGCTATCGTTTCCCGCCCGAGCGGGCGGAAGGCAGACCGGAGGCTTTGCGACCCTGGCTTTCGCGCAGGTGTGCCAAGCGGCGGATTCTGGTGTTTACCCTGATAGGCGTCAATGCCGGGCGCGATACATCGGCACGCATCCGGCGCACAGCGGCAATATTGCACGCTTGGGCGGGTGCGGCGCCTCCCTCAGTCGCGCAGCGCCGGCAGCAACGCTTCGATGTCCTCGATACCGCGCCGCTCGCTGGCGGGCGCCAGCGGCGCCAGGGCATTCAGGGCCTCGCTGCTGAGCCGGCCCACCAGCTGGCCCAGCTCGCTGAAGCGCAGGCCCTGGCGCACCAGGAAGGCGATATAGCTGTGGCGCAGCGCCTCGGGCGTGAGGGTGCCAGCACCATCGAGCTGCGCGTCGTGCGCGGTGGCGGCGACGATCATGCGCAACTCGTCGGCCTGCAGGGCCCGGCCCCCCGCGTTCTGCAGCAGCGGCAGCTCGGGCGCGCCAGCGGCATTCAGCGTCCAGGCCGCGCGCAAGGGCGCGGCCAGCGGCAGGCGGCGCGCGTCGGCACCAGTCACCTGCAGCTGGCCGCGCTTGGCGTCCACATGCTGCAGCTGCAAGCCCAGCGACTCGTCCACCGTCAGGCCGCACAACAGCGCCGCCAGCACGGGCTTGTGCTCGGGCGTGGCGGCTGCCAGCAGCTGGCCGATTTCCTCGGCGCGCAACTCGCGCGGCAGCGCATGCGCCAGCAACGCGCGCTCGGGTGCCGCCGCCACCGCGAGCGGCACCGGCGCATGCACCGGCAGGCCCACCATGGGTTGGGGTATCACCACCGTGGTGGCCACCGGCGCGGGAGCCTCGCTGCGGTTGAAGAACTCGATGAACCAGACCGCCAGAAAGCCCAGCAGCAGCGCGCCCGCCAGCACCAGGCCGGCATCGCGCCAATAGGCCGGGCTGCTCGGGCCCGCAGGCGTGACCGCCGGCTCCAGCACCAGCAGCTGCGGCCGCCGCGCGCGCTCGCTGGACTCCAGCGCCAGCAGCTTCTGCCTGGCCGCTTGCAGCATTTGCTCCAGGCCATGGACCTCGGTCTGCATGACCTGGTAGGCGCCCAGTTGCTGGCTGGCGGACTGCAGCTCCTGGCGGTCGCCGCTGAGTTGCTGCTGCAGGCGCTGCACCGTGGCCTTGGTGGAGGCCAGCTCCTCGCGCGCCTCGGCCAGGGCCATCTGCTGCGACCTGCCGCGCTCGTTGTCCAGCTGCTGTTCCAGATTGGCGATGCGCGCCTTGAGCGCGCGCGCCCCCGGGTCCATGTCCAGATACTGCGGCGTGTATTGGCGCTCCATGCCGCGCCAGTCCTCGCGCGCCTGCGAAAGCCGCGCCTCCAGGCCGGCCACCGTGGGGTTGTCCCGGGCCTGGGGCAGGCGTGTGCCCCGTGCCACTGCCTGCTCCAGCGCCTGCACCTTGCCCTCGCTCACCGCCTGGCGGTCGGTGGCCTGCTGCAGCGAGGTGTTCAGACCCTTCAGGCGCGTGAGCGCCTGGCTCTCGTCGCGTTCGCTGGACACGATGTGATTCTGCTGCCGGTAGCTCTCGGCGGCGTGGCGCTTGTCCGCCAGCCTGGCCTCGATCACGCGGATCTCCTCGCGCGCCGCATCCAGCTTCTCGTTCGAGGCCAGGCTGCCGCTCTCGCTCTGGGCGCGCCGGTACACCTCCACCAGGGTGTTGACCAGGGGCGCCACCAGTGCGGCGTCCGGGCTCTGGGCCTGCAGCTGCAACAGCTGGCTGTCGGCCACCGGCCGCACCGAGAGCAGCTGCTGCACCGCCAGCACCGGGTCATCCGCCCCCGGCTTGATCAGCCCCTGGGCGCTCAGTTGCTCCACCGCCTGCTGCACCAGGGCGCGGCTACGCAGGATCTCGCCCTCCAGCTGCAGCGCCGGTGCCACCGGCGTCAGCGTGGCCGCTGCCGAGGCCGCACCCGCCACCAGGCCCGGCGCCGGGATGATCTGCAGCTTGGCACTGGCCGTGTAGACGGCGCTGCGCATGAAGTCCAGGCCCAGGCCCAGCAGCAGGCTGAAGCCAAACACCGCGACGAAGACCTTGAGGCGACGGCGCATGGCCAGGCTGCGCGGCGCCGGCCCGCCGAACCCGGCATGGTGATGCAGGCTGGCCATGTGGAGAGTGCGATGGGGCATGGGGACTTTTCTTGCGGGCAGCCCGGGGCGGGCTCGTAGGCGCGACTATAGACAAGCGGCGTCGGCCACGCGCGAGCGACCCGCGCTTGACATGGCGCAAGCCCCACCGGCGCCCATGGATCAACACTGAAAGCGATCCCCTTGGGGTGCCGCCTGGGTTCAGGCGACGATGCAGTCAACCACGGGGTTTGTTCATTCATTCCTGATCGGGAGCATCTCCATGAAGAAGAACACCCTGCATGCCATCGCACTCGCCGGCCTGGCGCTGAGTCTGGCTGGCTGCCAATCGGCACGCGAAGAAGCCATGCCACCTAACACCCTGGTGGCCCTGCAGGCCAAGGCCGCGCCCAATCTGCAGGCCGGCGCCGCCGACCCCGCCTGGGCCCAGGCCAGGCCGCTCAGCGTAGCGCTGACCGATGGCGCCAATTTCGGCGGCAAGGGCGACACCCAGGCCACGCTGAAGGCGGTCTACGCCGGCGACTCGGTCTACTTCCTGATCCAGTACGCCGACCCCACCCACTCGCTGCGCCGTGGCCCCTATCAGAAGCAGGCCGACGGCAGCTGGAAGAAGCTCAAGGACCCGGCCGACAAGGGCGGCGACGACAACATCTATTACGAAGACAAGTGGGCCATGATCTGGCCGATCGGCAACTCCATCCCCGGCTTCGACAAGCAGGGTTGCGCCGCGCTATGCCATCTGGACCAGGGCAAGCCCTATGGCAACAAGTACACGTCCAAGGAGGGCGAGCTGGCCGATATGTGGCATATGAAGGGCTCGCGCACCGCCCCCTTCGGCTATGTGGACGACCAGTACGTGGACCACACCCGCTACGACGCCAAGGCCAGCCCGAACGCCGGCCGCAAGAGCGATCCGGGCACGGCCACCGGCGAGTACAACGCCGTGCCCCTGGTGGATGGCAAGCCGCAGTTCATGAGCCGCGAGGCCAAGGCGGGCAATGCCGGCGGCAGCTACTTCATCAAGCGCGGCGAAGAGGTGGCCTTTGACGACAGCAAGTTCAAGCCCGGCGACGAGGTAGCCTCCTACATCATCAACCCGCTGCAGGGCGACCGTGCCGACATCCGCGTCGCGGTGAGCTGGAAGAACGGCATGTACACCTCGGTGGTGGCGCGCAAGCTGGTCACGGGCAGCAAGTACGACGTGCAGTTTGCCGACCTCGGCGCGCGCTACGGCTTCGGCTTCTCGGCCTTCGACAACGCCCAGGTGCGGCACGCCACCTCGGAAGACCCGCTCTACCTGGTGTTCCGCAAGTAGTCGCGCCGCGCGCGGACCGCGCCCGCTGCCGCTCAGGCCCTAGCTGAGCAGCAGCGGCACCGGCTGCGCATCGCCCGGCCCGGCCGCCATCAGCAGAAAGCCCGGCGGCAGCTGCCCGATCAGATTGGCCATGGCGAGGATGAAGGTGTTGAAGGCCCAGGTCATGCCTTCGTCGAAGGTGCCGATGCCGATGCCGCTCATGGTTTCGCTGGCCACCGCCACCGCTTCCAGCGCATCGCGAATCTCCATCAGCAGCGGCTCGATGCCGGCGCGAAACGCGGCCGGCGGCCCCTGCATGGGCTCGGCCAGCAGGATGGCGCGCAGCCTCGGCCCGGCGGCATGCAGGGTGCGGGCGCAGCGCAGCACGGCGGCGAAGCGATGGAACACCGACAGGCGGCGGCTGCCATCCGTCCAGGTGCCGCTTTGCACCGCGATGCCGACACGGTTCGCAGCGTCGAGATCCGGGTTGCGGGCCGAGACATGGCCCGGCCGGTACAGGCCCAGGTAGGCCAGCATGCGGGCCTGCTGCGAGCCGCCTCCCTTGAAGTTCTCGTCGGCCAGCTCCTTCAAGACCGCGCTGGGCGAGGTGTGCGAGAAACCGGCCATGCCCGCGTAGTACTGGTCCAGGCAATCCAGCCCATGCGCCAGGAAGCAGGCCTGCACCTGGGCAGGGTCGAGGGCCTCGAAGCGGCGCCAGGCCGGCGCATTCAGCGCCACCGGCAGGGTCAGCACGAGGTCGCGCCAATAGGCCTTGGCGTTCTCCGGCGCCACCGGCGGGTTCAGCAGCAGGCCGACATCGCGGTGCGTGCGCGCGCCCAGCAGCGCCGCGTAGTCGTCCACCACATGCTGCACAAAGGCCTTGGTGGTGGCCTTGCCGCGCGCCGCGTAAGCCCCCTTGAGCGACAGGCTCAGCTCGGCCTGCCCGTCGCGCTGCGCCAGGCTCACATACACGCCCAGCGCGACGCTGCGCTGCAGCCACTGATTCTTGGTGACGGCCTCGATGTCGACATTGGCGTCGGCGGCGCTCAGATGACCCCAGAGGTCGGCCTTGAAGCGCATGCCGATCAGGCTCACGCGCGAGCTCGAGAAGTCCCGCCCGAACAGGCTCAGCAGGGCCGACTCGCTGTCGACCAGCTTGCTGGTCTCCGACAACCAGCCGCTACCCAGCTCGAAGCAGCCCCCGGCGCTTGCGGCGTCCACCAGCTCGCCCAGCAGGCCGATGCGGCCGCTGCACAAGGCCTGGTACAGGCGCTGCGCGGCCGCCCGGTCGCCGTTCGGGCCGAACCAGCCCTCGAAGGCCAGGCTGACATTGCGGCTGCGCTGTACCTGCTCCGACAGCGTGATGCCCAGCCTGGCCTTCTTGGCCTCGCTGAGCGCCGCCAGCAGCCCGGCGCGTGCGTCGTTGTAGGCCTGCAGCGCCTTGGCGATAGCCGTGGACACCGGGTTCTGATCGAGCTTGGCGAGCTCCTCGTTGAGGCGCGCGCCGAAGGCCCCCAGCGGCGCCAGCAATTTGTCCAGCGCATCGCTGGCGCCCGCCTTGACCTTGGCCTGCGCGGCCTGGATCTCGCCATCGAGCTTCTTGAGCTCGGCGGCCAGGGCGCTGCTGGCGGCCTTGAGCGCGGCATTCGCGACCTTGGCGACCGACGGCTTGCCCAGCAGGGTGTCGCCCGCCGCCTTGCCCAGCAGGCGCTCCATCCAGTCGCTGGCGAGCTGCACGGCGTCGGCCGACTGGCTGGCCAGCTGCTGCGAGGCGTTGTCCAGCGCGTCCACCAGCGGCGCCGTGAGGCGGTCCACCAGCTGGCGCTCGACATCCGGCAGCGCGCGCTGGCCGAACAGCAGCAATGCCAGTTGCTCCAGCTCCGGATTGGCAAGCTTCGCCCTCAGCAGCTCGCCCAGTTGTGCACCCAGGGCCGTGCCGGGCTGGGTCAGCGCGCTCAGCCTGCCGGCATCGAGCGCGGGCCAGCCGGCGCGCAGCGCGCGCTCGGCGCTGGCGGCCAGCGCACGCAGATCCAGGCCGGCGCTGAGCGTCACGCCGAAGCGTTCGTCATGCGCGTCCAGGGTCTCCAGCTCCAGCTTCAGGCCCCAGGCGCCGCCGCGCTGCTCGGGCCGCACATGCAGGCGCATGCCACCCTGGTGCTGCAGCTGCAGGCGCGCATCCATGCCCACGCTCAGCCCGACGCCGGCACGCGCGCCGTCCAGGCCATAGGTCCAGGCGGTCCAGCCGGCCTTCGCCCCCACGCTCAGGCCCGCCGTCAGCTGGGCCTTCAGGTCCAGGCGCAGGCCCCAGAACATCGGGTCGGGGGCGAGCCTGAGCAGGCCCTCCAGATCGTTGGGCAGCAGCCAGTAGCGCGCGGCGTCTGCGGCCGCGTCGACCACGCTGGCCCTGTTCTCGGCCTGCACATACCACCAGAGACGGGCATCGGTGCCGGCCGAAAGATTGGCGCTGGCCTGACCCCATGCGCCGATGCTCTGCTGGCCGCTCAGCCCGGCCGACAGGCTCAGCGCCGCGCCATAGGACATCACGACATGGCCGTCGGCCGGTGCTATGCCCAGCTGCCGGTTCTCCTCGGCGTCCAGCATGGGGGCGATGCTGAGGCTCAGGGAGGCATCGGCCTGCGCCGACCATTCCCAGCCGAGCTGCGTGGTGGCGGTCTTGCCGGCGGCGTCGAGCAGCTTGGCGCTGAGCTCCGGCTGCTGCTCGTTCTTCAGCTCACCCAGCGGCGTGACCAGCAACTGCACGTCGTGCGGGGCGCCCGCGGCAGCCAGCAGCGGCGGCAGGCCGGCGGCGGGGTTCTTGCGAAAGGCGTTGGCGGCGTCAAGCAGCTTGGGGTCGACCTGGAGCAAGGGCATGGCAGTGAACGCGCAGTGAGCGGGCAATGAAGGCCTCGAAGCGTAGCCAGCCCGGCCGGGCCCGGCATCCTCGACCTGGTGGATGCGGCGCCGGAGCAGGGTCGAGGTTGATATTCGTCATGTCGCCGGGCCTTGCGCGGGCGAAGAATAGGCAGCACCCACTCAAGGGAGGGAGCGCCCCCGATGTTGCAGATCCGTATTCACGGCCGTGGTGGCCAGGGCGTGGTGACGGCGGCCGAGTTGCTGTCGGTCGCCGCTTTCGAGCAGGGCCGCCATGCCCAGGCCTTCCCCAGCTTCGGCTCGGAGCGCACCGGCGCGCCGGTGGTGGCCTTCTGCCGCATCGCGGAGCGCGAAATCCGCCTGCGCGAGCCCATTCTGGCGCCCGATGTGCTGATCGTGCAGGACCCCACGCTCCTGCACCAGGTGGATGTGTTCCAGGGGCTCAAGCCGGATGGCTATGTGCTCATCAACAGCCGGCGCAGCTTCGACGAGCTGGGCCTGGCCGAGGTGGCGGCGCGCTTCCGCCACGAGCGCCTCACCACCGTGCCCGCCACCGAGATCGCGCTCAAGCACCTCGGCCGGCCGCTGCCGAATGCGGTGCTGCTGGGCGGCTTTGCGGCGCTCTCGGGCCTGGTGTCGCTGGCGGCGGTGTCGCATGCCATCCAGGCCAAGTTCAGCGCCAAGCTGGCTGCCGCCAACATCGCCGCGGCCGCCGAGGCCTTCGAGTTCGTCAGCCAGGAAATGCAGGAGTTGGCCCACCATGCTCAAGCAATGTGAAGGCTCGCACGCCGTGGCCGAAGCGGTGGCGCTGTGCCGCCCCGAGGTGATCTGCGCCTACCCGATCTCGCCGCAGACGCATATCGTCGAAGGCCTCGGCGAGCTGGTGAAGGATGGCACGCTCACGCCCTGCGAGTTCATCAATGTGGAGAGTGAATTCGCGGCCATGAGCGTGGCCATCGGCGCCTCGGCGGCCGGCGCGCGCAGCTACACCGCCACCGCCAGCCAGGGCCTGCTCTTCATGGCCGAGGCGGTCTACAACGCCTCGGGCCTGGGCCTGCCGATCGTGATGACGGTGGCGAACCGCGCCATCGGCGCGCCCATCAATATCTGGAACGATCACAGCGACTCGATGAGCCAGCGCGATTGCGGCTGGATCCAGCTCTTCGCCGAGACCAACCAGGAGGCGGTGGACCTGCATATCCAGGCCTTCAAGCTGGCCGAGGAACTCTCCATGCCGGTGATGGTGTGCATGGACGGCTTCATCCTCACCCACGCCTACGAGCGCGTGGACATCCCGGCGCAGCACGAGGTCGACGCCTTCCTGCCACCCTACGAGCCGCGCCAGCTGCTGGACCCGGCCGAGCCGGTGTCGATCGGCGCGATGGTCGGGCCCGAGGCCTTCATGGAGGTGCGCTATCTGGCGCACGCCAAGCAGCTGATGGCGCTGGAGGTGATCCCGCGCATCGCCGAGGACTATGCGGCGCGCTTCGGCCGTGCCTCGGGCGGGCTGGTGCGCGGCTACCGCTGCGAATATGCGGAGACCATCGTCGTCGCGCTGGGCTCGGTGCTGGGCACGCTCAAGGACACGGTGGACGACCTGCGCGAGCAGCAGGGCCTGAAGATCGGCGTGCTGGGCATCCATTCCTTCCGCCCCTTCCCGCTCGCCGCGGTGCGCGCCGCGCTGCAGGGCGCGCGGCGCGTGGTGGTGCTGGAGAAGAGCTTCTCGGTGGGCCTGGGCGGAGTGGTCTCCACCGACGTGCGGCTGGCGCTGTCGGGCCTGCAGCTGCATGGTTATACCGTGGTGGCCGGCCTGGGCGGGCGCGCCATCACCCAGGCCTCGCTGCAGCGCATGCTGCTGCAGGCGGTGGCCGATGCGCTGCCGCCGCTGAGCTTCCTGGACCTCGACGAGCGCATCGTGCAGCGCCAGCTGCAGCGCGAGGCGCAGATGCGGCGCAGCGGCCCGATTGCCGAGAACCTGCTGCGCGATGTGGGCACGGTTGCTTCAAAGGTGGCCTGAATGAATGCTCCCCAGATCAAGTTCTACCAGACCGGCACCTTCACGGTGGGCAACCGCCTGCTGGCGCCCGAGCAGCGCAGCGTGCAGTCGTCCAGCGAGCGCAGCAACTCGATCAACTCCGGCCACCGCGCCTGCCAGGGCTGCGGCGAGGCGCTGGGCGCGCGCTATGCGGTGGACGCCGCGATGCGCGCCACCCGCGGCCAGCTGATCGCCGCCAACGCCACCGGCTGCCTGGAGGTGTTCTCCACGCCCTACCCCGAGAGTTCCTGGCAGCTGCCCTGGATCCATTCGCTGTTCGGCAATGCCGCGGCGGTGGGCACCGGCATCGCCGCGGCGCTCAAGGTCAAGGCCCTGAAGGCCGGCATGAGCGAAAGCGCCACGCGCGTGATCGCCCAGGGCGGCGATGGCGGCACCACCGACATCGGCTTCGGCTGCCTGTCGGGCATGTTCGAGCGCAACGACGATGTGCTCTACATCTGCTACGACAACGAGGCCTATATGAACACCGGCGTGCAGCGCAGCTCGGCCACGCCACCGGCCGCACGCACCGCCACCACCATGGCCGTGGGCGTGCAGCCCGGCGCGTCCTTCGGCCAGGGCAAGAACCTGCCACTGATCGCGATGGCGCACGAGATTCCCTACGTGGCCACCGCCACCGTGGCCGATCTGCGCGACCTGGAGGCCAAGGTCGAGCGCGCCATGAGCTTGCGCGGCGCGCGCTACCTGCACATCCTGGTGCCCTGCCCGCTGGGTTGGGGCGCCGCCAGCCACGACACCATCAGGCTCGCCAGGCTGGCGCGCGAGACCGGCATCTTCCCGGTCTTCGAGGCCGAGCATGGCGAGATCACCAGCGTCACCAAGATCCGCCACCGCGTGCCGGTGGCCGAATACCTGAAGCCGCAGAAACGCTTTGCCCATCTGTTCGCCCAGCCCGGCCAACCCGGCCACCCCGAGATGCTGGCGCGCATCCAGGCCGATGCCGACAAGAACATCCGCCGCTTCAAGCTGCTGGACGAAGAGGTGACGGTATGAATAACGCACGACCTTTCGCGATCACGCTGGATCCCGGCTCCTCGCTGGCCAACAAGACCGGCTCCTGGCGCACCGAGCGCCCGGTCTATGTGGACCGCCTGCCGCCCTGCAATGCGCAATGCCCGGCCGGCGAGGACATCCAGGGCTGGCTGTTCCACGCCGAGAGCGGCGCCTACGAGGCGGCCTGGCGCCATCTCACGCGCGACAACCCCTTCCCCGCCACCATGGGCCGGGTCTGCTATCACTCCTGCGAGGGCGCCTGCAACCGCGGCCAGCTCGACGCGGCGGTGGGCATCAACTCGGTGGAGCGCTTTCTGGGCGACGAGGCCTTGAAGCAGGGCTGGCAGTTCGCGCCGCCGGCGGATGAGTCGGGCAAGCATGTGCTGGTGGTGGGCGCCGGGGCCTCGGGCATGTCGGCCGCCTATCAGCTGCGCCGCCTGGGCCACCGCGTCACCGTGCTGGAGGCCGGCCCGATGCTGGGCGGCATGATGCGCTTCGGCATCCCCAAGTACCGCCTGCCGCGCGAGGTGCTGGAGGCGGAGCTGCAGCGCATCGTCGCGATGGGCGTGCAGGTCAAGCTCAACTGCAAGGTCAGCGACCTGGCCGAGACCATGCGCATCGGTGGCTACGACGCCGCCTTCCTGGCGGTGGGCGCGCATATCGCCAAGCGCGCCTTCATCCCCGCCAAGGACGGCGCGCACATCCTCGACGCCGTCGCGCTGCTGCGCTCGATGGAGGGCGCCGAGCGGCCCATGCTGGGCCGCCGCGTGGTGGTCTATGGCGGCGGCAACACCGCCATCGATGTGGCACGCACCGCCAAGCGGCTGGGCGCCACCGAGGCCATCATCGTCTACCGCCGCACGCGCGCGCAGATGCCCGCGCACGACCTGGAAGTCGAGGAGGCGCTGGAGGAAGGCGTGATGGTGAAGTGGCTCTCCACCATCAAGCACGCCAGCGAGGGCGCGCTGATGATAGAAAAGATGACGCTGGACGCGCAGGGCCGCCCCCAGCCCACCGGCGAGTTCGAGATGCTGGAGGCCGACTCGCTGGTGCTGGCGCTCGGGCAGGACGTGGACCTCTCGCTGCTGGACCGGGTGCCAGGTCTTGCCGTGCAGGACGGCGTGGTGCAGGTGGACCCGGCCACCATGATGACCGGCCATGCCGGCATCTTCGCCGGCGGCGACATGGTGCCGGCCGAGCGCAATGTCACGGTGGCGGTGGGCCATGGCAAGAAGGCCGCCCGCAACATCGACGCCTGGCTGCGCGGCCACGCGCTGAACCGGCCGCCCAAGCATGAGCCCGCCAGCTTCGAGCGCCTCAACCCCTGGTACTACAGCGACGCGCCCAAGACCATGCGCCCGCAGCTGGACCTGGCGCGCCGCAGCAGCAGCTTCGACGAGGTGCAGGGCGGGCTCACCGCCGAGAACGCGCTGTTCGAGGCGCGCCGCTGCCTGAGCTGCGGCAACTGCTTCGAGTGCGACAACTGCTACGGCGTCTGCCCCGACAACGCCGTCATCAAGCTGGGCCCCGGCCAGCGCTTCGAGTTCAACTACGACTACTGCAAGGGCTGCGGCATGTGCGCGGCCGAATGCCCCTGCGGCGCCATCGAGATGCGGCCGGAGCAGGTTTAGAGCGTGTTTACGATCCCGTCATAGTGCCCGCAAGGCAGCCCAGGGGCGCAATCTAGGCGCGCGCCGCAGGCCAGGCTCGTCGCCTGGCCAAGGTGGGCAACGACGAGTGCGCCCCTGGGCTGCCTTGCCCTTCGGGTTGCCCCGCAAAGACAGCGTCTGCAGCGTTGCAAATCCTCGCCGGGTGTCCAACCCGGCTGCGGTTTGCGCCTTGCATCCACTGCCTTTGCGGGGCAACGGGCGCTATGACGGGACCGTAAACACGCTCTAGGGCGCATGAAGCGGCTAGCATCGCGCGTCTGTGTTGCTGTTCGCGCGCGCCGCGCCTCGCCCCATGCACCCCAAAAGTCCCAAAACGCGCCGCATCGTCCAGGCCCTGCTCTATGAAGCCATTGCCGTGGCCGTGGTGGGCCCGCTGCTGAGCCTGGCCTTCGAGCAGCAGGCCGGCTCCACGTTGGCGCTGGCGCTGCTGATGTCCTCCATCGCGCTGGGCTGGAGCTATCTGTTCAACAGCTGGTTCGAGCGCTGGGAGGACCGCCAGGCACGGCGCGGGCGTTCCGTCTGGCGCCGCCTGGCCCATGGCATCGGCTTCGAGGGCGGCCTGGTGCTGTGGCTGGTGCCCATCATGGCCTGGTGGTTGCAGACCTCGCTGTGGAACGCCCTGCTCGCCGATCTGGTGCTGCTGGCCTTCTTCTTTGTCTATTCGATCGCCTTCACCTGGGGCTTCGACAAGGTCTTCGGCCTGCCCGCCTCGGCCGCATGAGCAAAGAAAGCAACCCACGCATGAGCAAGCACAAGCCCTTCAGGATCGCCGTCATCCCCGGCGACGGCATCGGCCGCGAGGTCATGCCCGAGGGCCTGCGCGCCCTGCAGGCGGCGGCCGCGCGCTTCGGCATCGCGCTGGAACTGACCCACATCGACTGGGCCAGCTGCGACTACTACCTGGCCCATGGCCAGATGATGCCCGCCGACTGGAAGGCGCAGCTGCAGGGCATGGACGCGATCCTGTTCGGCGCGGTGGGCTGGCCGGCCACGGTGCCGGACCACATCTCGCTGTGGGGCTCGCTGCTGAAGTTCCGCCGCGAGTTCGACCAGTACATCAATCTGCGCCCGGTGCGCCTGTTCGAGGGCGTGCCCTGCCCGCTGGCCGGCCGCCGGCCCGGCGAGATCGACTTCTTCGTGGTGCGCGAGAACACCGAGGGCGAGTACACCAACCTGGGCGGCCGGCTGTTCGAGGGCACCGAGCGCGAGCTGGTGATCCAGGAATCGGTGTTCACCCGCCATGGCACCGAGCGCGTGCTGCGCTATGCCTTCGAGCTGGCGCGCGCGCGTGCGCGCAAACAGCTCACCGTCGCCACCAAGAGCAATGGCATCGCCATCAGCATGCCCTGGTGGGACGAGCGTGCCGCCGAGATCGGCCAGGCCTACCCCGAGGTGGCGGTGGACAAGCAGCACATCGACATCCTCTGCGCCCGCTTCGTGCTGCAGCCGCAGCGCTTCGACGTGGTGGTGGCCTCCAACCTGTTCGGCGACATCCTCTCCGACCTCGGCCCCGCCTGCACCGGCACCATCGGCCTGGCGCCATCGGCCAATCTCAATCCCGAGCGCAGCTATCCCTCGCTGTTCGAGCCGGTGCATGGCTCGGCGCCCGACATCTATGGCAAGAACATCGCCAACCCGGTGGCGATGATCTGGTCGGCGGCGCTGCTGCTGGACTTCCTCGGCTGCCGGCCCGCGCACGACGCGATGCTGGCGGCGATCGAGCAGGTGCTGACCCGCGGCCCGCGCACGCCGGACCTGGGCGGCAGCGCCAGCACCACCGAGATGGGATGCGCGATCGCGGAGCTGATCGCGGCCCCGATTCAGGGGGACTGAGCCGGCAGGCGCTCCGCGCGTAGCTGCCACTCGCGCTGCAGACGCGCCACGCTGCCATCCTTCAGCAGCTCCGCCAGCCCCAGCTCGAAGGCCTCCATGGCGGCACGCCCCTGCGGATGCCGAACGCTGAAGGCCACATAGCCGGGCATGCTGCCGAAGTCGCACAACTGGCGGAAGCCCTCGGCCCTGAGGCTGGAGCGTTGCAGCAGGTAGTCCAGGCGCTTCACCTCATCCAGGGTGACGGCGGCCGCATCAACCCGGCCCAGCGCCACCATGCGCAAGCCGGCGAGCTCGGAGTTGGTCTTCTGCGGTTGCAGCTGCCGGCCTTGCAGCATGGCCTCGATGCCATCCGCGTATTCATAGCCGTTCACCAGGGCCACCTTCAGCGCACGGCCCCAGCGCTGCGGTTCACAGCCCGCCAGCGGCGAGTTGGCCGCAACCATCAACACATGCCGCGGCTCGATCACCGGCACGCTGGGGAAGAGCAGGCGGCCCTTCAGCTCGGGCTCCAAGCTGGTGGTGAAGCAGGCGGCCAGCTCTCCGCGCAAGGCCATCTGCTTGCAGCGCGCATAAGGCAGCACGTCCAGTTTCAGTTGCCAGCCCTGGCGCGCGAATGCCGCGCGCACCAGTTCGTTCACATAGCCTCGCCCGTCGGCATAGGACCAGGGGGCGGCGTCGTCTTCAGCACCGATCACCAGGGTCAGTTCCGGCGCGGCCCGCAGCGCCCCGCAGGCCAGCAGGCTGGCCAACAGGGTGGACAGCTGCTTACGGTGCATGGACCTCGTCCAGCGTGCGCACCAGCCGCACCAGCAGGCGGCTGCTCTTGCTCACGTCGCCATGCGCCGCGCCGCTGCCCAGATGCACGGCCCAGCCCAGCATGGCGGCGCTGGGCGCCTCGCCGCCGCCACCACGCATTACCGTGCCGTAGTTGTAGGGGTTGCTGGCGCGCCCGCCGAGCTGGGCCGTGGCGCTCCAGAACAGCTCGCGCGGCGTATCGGGAAACAGCAGCGGGTCCGGCCCGGCGGGCCTGGCCGCTTGCTTTCCCCTCTCCACCAGCCGCTGCAGCTCCTGCACGCGTGGCAGGCGCCAGGCCAGGCCATCGGCCTGGCTGCGGCCACGCGCATGGGCCAGCGCCTGCGGCAGGCTCATCAGCTGGGGCGTGCCGCGGCAGAACTTGCCGGTCCAGGCCATCCCTTCCACGCAGCGCGCCCAGGCCAGCCTGGCCTGCGGATCCAGCACCGCGGCGCCGTCCGCCGAGATGCTGGGCCTGGCCGGCAGCGGCTCGGCCGCCACGGCCGGCCCCAAAGCCAGCAACCCTGCCAGCAGGCCAACCAGCCAGCCGAGCGCCCGCCGCCCAGTGATTCCGAGGGTTACGCGCTTGGCATCGCTGGCATGGCACATGGGCGTAGTATGGCCGCATGACAGCCCCACGCACATTGACCGCCCTCATCACCGGCGCCTCCTCGGGCATAGGCGCGGCGCTGGCCCGGCGCTTTGCGCGTGGCGGTTTCAACGTCGTGCTGGTGGCGCGCAGCGCCGACAAGCTCGAGGCCCTGGCCAAGGCGCTGGCGGCCGAACATGGCGTGAAGGCCTGGGCGGTGGCGGCCGATCTCGCCCGGCCCGACGCCGCCGCCAACCTGGCCAGCGCGATGAAGCGGGCGCGCCGGCCCATCGACCTGCTGGTCAACAACGCCGGCGTGCTGGCCCATGGCAGCTTTGTGGAGCTGCCGGCGCAGCGCCACCAGCAGCTCATCGACCTGAACGTCAGCGGCCTCACCGCCATGCTGGCCGCCTTTGTGCCACCTATGGTGGCACGCGGCCAGGGCCGGGTGCTCAACGTGGCCTCGATCGCGGCCTTCCAGCCGGTGCCCAGCCTGGCCAGCTATGCCGCCACCAAGGCCTATGTGCTGTCGCTCACCGAGTCGCTGTCGGAGGAGTTGAAGGGCACGGGCGTGAGCATCACGGCTCTGTGCCCCGGCATCACCGCGACGGGCATGCTGGAGCAGGCGCGCGCCGAGCATGCCGAACTCGCCAGGCTGCCCGGCTTTGTGATCGGCAGCGCCGAGGCGGTGGCCGACGAGGGTTTCGAGGCCTGCATGCAGGGCGAGGTGATACGCGTGCCGGGCGTGCTCAACCTGGCCACCGTGCTGGCCGGCCGCGCAACGCCCAAGTGGCTGCTGCGGCGCGTCAGCGGCGCGCTGACGCGACAGCTGAAGTAGCGCGCTAGCAGGCTGTTGAAAAGCGTCGCGAGGACGGCCAGCTGCTAGGCGTGCGGCGCACAGGCACCGGAACGTACTTCCTGTACGTGAGGATGCCGAGCACCGCGCAACGACGCAGATGGTCGCCGCAGTAGTTTTTCAACAGCCTGCTACGGCTTGGCGGCGCGCCAGTCGCGGAATAGATCCAGGTCCACGCCGTCCGGGTAGTTCAGGTAACCGGGCAGGTGGCCCTTCACCCCCTTCACCCCGTACTGCCAGATGATGGCCTTGGTCTGGCGATCCAGCACGATGACGCGGTCGTGCAGATCGTCCACCACCAGCACGTCGCCGGTGTCGGGCAGCTCGCGGGCGATGGAGGGATGGTCCAGCATGCCCTCGCCCTCGCGCACGAAGTATTCCCAGCTCGGCTTGCCGCTGGCGGGGTCGAAGATCACCACGCGGCCGGGCTTGCTGAAGTCGGCCACGATCAGCTGCTTGCCGTCCACGGTGGGGAAGGTGTCGGAGGGATAGCGCACATGCGGGGCGCGCACGCTCCACAGCAGCTGGCCCCTACGCGTGATGCGCGAGACCCAGGCCTCGCTGATCTCGGTCACCAGGATGTCGCCGTTGTCCATCGGCGTGGCGCCGTTGGGATGGCCCAGGTACTGCGGCGGCTGGTGCTTGCAGTGGCCGGGCTGGCCCCATTGGGTCTTGATGCTGCTGTCCTTGGGATCGACGATCAGCACGCGGCAGTTGCGGATGTCGGCGGTGAGGAACATGCCGTCGGCCAGCAGGTGCGCGTCGTCCGGGTAGTTGAGCAGATTGCCCTTGCTGCCGCGCGTGTCGGGCACGCCATAGGTCCAGGTGATGGCGCGCTGCTCGTAGTCCACCAGGTGGACGTCGAAGTTGTCTTCCTCGCTGACCGCCAGCTGGCGGCCATCGGCCGAGAAGTTCACGTCCTCATTGCCGCGGTAGAGCTTGAGATTGGGCGAGGGAAACTCCCAGACGATGCGCTTGTCGGGCGCCACCTCGATGAGCCGGTTGTTGCGCCGGTCGGCGATCACGATGGGATATGGCAGCGGCTTGCCCCAGGAGGCCACCGGCTTGCTACGGCTGCCGGTGACGGGCGGAATCGGCGGCAGCACCGTGCCGCTGGACACCATGCCGGCGCCCAGCATCTCGCTCGTGACCTCGACCGGTGTGCCCGGCGCCCTGACTGGCTTGGGCGCCTTGGCAGTGGCCGGCTCGCACAGCAGCATCAGCGCCGCGAGGGTGAGAAAAGAAAGGCAATGGCGGGGTATGAGCAGCTTCATGGCGTCACCATGCCCGAGCCGCCGTGCCGGAGGTTTGATCACGGGCAAAGGAGCTGGCTGGCGAGGATTCGTCAGGTCGGGCGGGCTGCAAAGCACTGCTTGTGCGTGACCTGGTGCCAACAGCGCATGAGCTGGGCAGCGAGTTGGGGGACTGCTGTAGGCTGAGAGCAGCCTGTCGAGTATGGCTCGACCGCCGGCAGCTATCGACCCACAAGCGTCATCCGCAGCGCCGAAGCCGTCGCCGAAAAGCCGCCCGTCGAAACGATGCTTGGGCACAGCCCGGCGGGTAACTTCGGTTGGTCCTCGCCAATCCTGAGGACCCGAGGCCCTGTTGCTCGGACGTAGACTGCGGGACAAACGTCATTGGCGCACTGCAGGCTCCTGTGCGCCGTACACAGCAGCTCAGGTGAGGGGACTTCTATGGGTGCATTCTTCAGCCTGGACCACGCCAACATCATGGCGTACGTGACCTCCCGGTCCTATGGTGCGCCACGAGTTCGGCGACGCGACCTCAGCGAGTTTCTCGATGCGTTGGCGTACGAGGCGCGTCGATACCTGATTCCCGAGCCAGCCTTCGAATCATGGCCAGAGGAAATCGCGGAGGTGGCGGCGACGGCCGCGTCGCAGTTACGCGAGACACGCGACTTCGGCGATCGAGAGACCCTGCCCGGACTGGTGGTCGAGCGCATCCTGGAAGAACTGCGATCGGAACTATCTGACTACTCGCTCTTCGCCCTCGCGGTCGGTGCCGGCGAAGACCTCCGAGAAACTGCCCAGGAGCTCGCCCGTGCGCCGCTGAACGGGCAGCTACTGGTGATGATCCCCGAGCAGGACATGACGGACCGCAACTTCGAAGTGCTGGATCCGATCCCCGCGTTCTCTGTGGCGCTGCACGCCGCTGCCGAGTGGCCAGGGTTTGTGTTCTGGACACCTACCGGCGCAAGCGCCTTCGCCCGCCTTGAGCACGCTCGCGAACTGTTGCGAGAACTTGAACACGGCTTGTACTACGGCCGGCCTCGCAGGGGGCCATTCCCTGGTTTCCGGAGCACGGCGGGCTTCGACGCCGTGCTCCGGAACTGGGCAAGCTCTCGCCCGAGCCGCAACCGCCGGCTGCTCCACCTCAGCGATCTGCACTTCGGCACGACAGCGGCGACAGAGAATCAGCCACTGCTCGATGCGGAACTGCGTGACATCGTGAAGTCGGTAGATCGGGTCGTCATCACTGGCGACCTGTTCGACACGCCGAACAAGAACTACGCAGCGATGTTCTCGGCCTTCAAACACAACATCACTCACCTTGCCGGTGGCAGGGAGCCCATTTCGATCACGGGGAACCACGACCAACGGATGATTGGTCTGTTCGGCGACAACTACAAGCAGGTGGCCCTGATCGGTTCAACGAAGATCGTTATCGACGAACAGGCTCAGATGGTCTTTATCTGCTTCAATTCGTCGGAGAAAGGAAGCTTCGCTCGCGGGAAGATTACCGCGTCGCAGTTTAAGCAGGTGGGCGCGGAGTTTCGAACGCTCACGGCGGCTAGGCCGGAACTCAAAGACTACCTGCCCATCGTCTTGGTGCACCACCACCCGTTCTCGTTCGACGTGCCGCCAGAGACCTGGGTGCAGCGGACCTTGAGCGCCGTCGGGCTTAGAGACGAGACGCTTCTTGAGATGGTCGATGCGGAGGACCTGCATCGATGGTGCCTCGATTGGAAAGTCAAGACGATTCTGCACGGACACAAGCACAAGGCCCGCTACGTGGAACGAGAGGTCAATCGGGGATCGGAACGGATGCAACTGACGGCGATCGGGTGCGGTAGTTCGCTCGGCGCTGAGGGGTCGCCACTGTCGTACAACCTGCTGGAGTGGGCGCCGGAGAGCCAGCGATGGGTCGCCTCGTTCTATGAAAGCGTCAACGGCGGAGCCTTTCGCGAAGTCGTTGCGTCCGTGTCGCCTGATAACGCGAACCGGCGCTGAGCGACTCAGGGATTGGTGACCACGAAGCGGCCTTTTGCGACAGGTCGCTCCTGGCCGATAGCTGCCGACCAACCACCTGATCCAGAACGACCGCAACCGCTGCATAGCAGCCGCGCAGACTATGACGTCCGCATCGGCTCACGGCGGGACTCGGCGCCGATCCATCCCAAGCGGCCCGGGCCGCCAAGTTCTGGGCCCCATTAGGCAAAGGCCCTGCTCAAAGACTTTCCCGCACCACTCTTCCGTTCAGCGGCTGCACCTCGCGCGCATTCGGCGCGATCAAGCCGGCCAGCCGCTGCAGTTGCGCGGCCGAGAGCGTTTGCGGTTGGCGCAGCAGCAGCCATTGCACACCCTCGGTGCAGGGCGGTGCGGTGAGCGAGCCGGTGTAGGCAAAGTAGCCGCGCTCGTCGGGCAGCAGCGCCGCCGCATCCAGCGCCAGCCGGCGCTCGGCCTCGCCCTGCGCCGGCAGATCGGGCAGCAGGCCGGCCAGGGCCGGGTGCTCGGCACCCAGGCGGAACCACAGCACCAGGGCCAGCAGCTGGCCGCTGCGGCTCTTGTGCAGCAGATGCATGGCCATCGGGAAGTCTTCGCCGCGCAGGCGGTCGCCACCGGGCAGGTGGAAATGCAGCTGCTGCAGGGCATAGGGCTGGCCACCGATCAGCAGCCGGCTGCCCGCGGCCACGCGCAGCCGCACCGTATGGCCGTCGTGCTGCACGCGGGCCGGGCCGGCGCGGTAATCGAAGCGCAAGGCCGGTAGGGCCTGGCGCTGGCTTGCGGCGATGTCCACCGGCGATTGCTGCCGGCCGCTCTCGCACAGGCCGGCATGGGCCGGCAGGACCAGCGCCAGCAGCACCGCGAACAACGAAATGTTCAGAAGCCGACCCGCAGCAGATTCACCGCCGCCACCACGCTGATGGCAAAGGCGCTGCCATAGCAGCAGAGCTTGGCCACCAGGCCCTTGTGGATGCCGATGTCGTGCAGGCTGCAGAGGATGCGGTGCGCGGCATGCCAGGCGAACAGCGCGATCACCGCCAGCAGGAAGAGCTTGCCCAGGCCATGCTGCGCCAGCGCCAGCACGCGCGGGTAGCTCAGCAGCTCGGGCGAGTAGAACCAGCCCAGCGGCACCGCCAGCCCGGTGATGAAGACCAGGGCCGTGCCCAGCAGCGCCGACAGCATGCCGCCGGCACCGAACATCAGCCAGAAGATCGGTGCATTCGAACGCGGCTTGCTCATGATTGCCACCATGCGGCGAGGGCCAGGACCAGCACCGTCGCTATGGCGGCGGCGCTCCAGCCGGTGCGCTGGATGGCACCGGCGCTGACTTGCTCACCGCCCATTTTGATCATCGGCAGGGTCTTGGGCATGATCTGGAACCAGCTGTAGGCATGGATCACGAAGGCGAGCAGCAGCACCAGGTGCAGCAGCAGCGACAGCGGCGAGCGCAACGCCTGCAGCCAGCCGTTCCAGGCCGCCTCGCCCTGCGCCAGGCGCACCACGCCGACGCACAGCACGATCGCATAGGCGGCCACCGCAAAGGCGGTGGTCTCGCGCAGCATGTAGCGCATGAAGAAGGGATCGCGCTTCCACCAGCCCGTCATCGGGCGGCGGTAGGGCGGATGGCGTTTGACGTTCATGGCTTGCCTCCTCGCTTGGAGCCGGGCAGCAGAAAACGCTTGAAGTAGTCGGTGGCGCTGTTCATCTTGTTCTGGTTCACCGCACGCGCCGGGTCCACGCCCTTGGGGCAGACCTCGGAGCAATAGCCCACCGCGGTGCAGCTCCAGACGCCGTCCTGCGCGTTCAGCACCTCCATGCGCTCGGCCTGGCCGCCGTCGCGCGAGTCGGCGTTGTAGCGGTGCAAGAGGGCCAGCACGCCGGGGCCGGTGAATTCGGGGTCGATGCCGAACTGCGGGCAGGCGGCGTAGCAGAGCATGCAGTTGATGCAGGAGCTGTACTGCTCGATGCGCTCCAGCTCCTCGGGCGTCTGCAGGTACTCGCCCTGCGCCAGCGCGCGCGGCTCCTTGGGAATGATGTAGGGCTTGACGCTCTCGAGCTTCTTCACGAAGGGCTCGACGCTCACCACCAGATCACGCTCGATCGGCAGATGCGCCAGCGCCTCGACGCGGATCGGCCCGGGGGCGAAGTCGCGCAAGAAGGTCTGGCAGCTCAGCATGGGCTTGCCGTTGATCATCATGCCGCAGCTGCCACAGATGGCCATGCGGCAGGACCAGCGGAAGCTCAGGGAACCGTCCTGGTCGTCCTTGATCGCCTGCAGGCCCTGCAGCACCGACATGTCGTCGGTATAGGGCACGGTGAAGCGTTCCCAGACCGGCTCGCTTTCCTGCTCGGGCCGGTAGCGCATCACTTCGATGACGAGGCTTTTGGTGATGGTTTCAGACATGGCGCGCCTCCGCATCCGCTTTCTCGCCCGCCGCGCCATAGGCGCGCGTGCCCGGCGGCGAGCTGGTGATCTTCACGTCGCCGTAGGCGATGCGCGGTGCCTCGGCGCCAGCGTAGTAAGCCAGGCTGTGCTTGAGGAAGCGCGCGTCGTCGCGCTCGGCGAAACCGTCCAGGCGCTGGTGCGAACCGCGCGATTCCTCGCGCTGCAGGGCCGAGTGGGCGATCGCCTGGGCCACGTCGAGCAGATAGCCCAGCTCGATGGCCAGCAGCCACTCGGTGTTCCAGGCGCGCGAATGGTCGTCCAGGTGCAGGTGCTGGTAGCGAGCTTTCAGCTCGGCCAGCTTGGCGCAGGCGGCGCGCATGGTGTCGGCGCTGCGGTAGATGCCGCAGCCGTCTTCCATGCATTGCGCCATCTCCTTGCGCAGGGTGGCGATGCGTTCACCACCGCTGGGCCGCGTCACCAGCGAGAGCGCATGGCCGCGCACTTCCTCGGCCAGGGCGCCGATCGCCGCGGCATCGCCATGCCCATGCTTGCGTGCGAACGCGGCGGCCTCGGTGCCGGCCAGCTTGCCGAACACCAGCAGCTCGGTGAGCGAGTTGGAGCCCAGGCGGTTCGCGCCGTGGATGCCCACGCTGGAGCATTCTCCGGCCGAGTACAGGCCCGGCAGCGGCGCCGCGGTCTTGCCGTCGGCCATGATGCCGCCCATGGTGTAGTGCACCGCCGGCAGCACCGGGATCGGTTCCTTGGCCGGGTCCACGCCGAGGTATTCGACGGCGAGTTCGTAGATCTGCGGCAGGCGCTCGCGCAGCTTCTTCTCGCCCAGATGGCGCAGGTCCAGGTGCACCACATGGCCATGCGGGCCATGCACGGTGCGACCCTTCTGCTTCTCGTGCCAGTAGGCCTGGCTCAGGCGGTCGCGCGGGCCCAGCTCCATGGCCTTGTTGCGCGGCTCGGGGGTGGCAGGGCCGAGGCCGTAGTCCTGCAGATAGCGGTAACCGTCCTTGTTGAGCAGGAAGCCGCCCTCGCCGCGGCAGGCCTCGGTGAAGAGCAGGCCGGTGCCGGGCATGCAGGTGGGGTGGTATTGCACAAACTCCATGTCGCGCAGCGGCACGCCATGGCGGTAGGCCAGGGCCATGCCGTCGCCGGTGACGATGCCGCCATTGGTGTTCTCGCGGAACACCCGGCCGGCGCCGCCGGTGGCGATGATCACCGCCTTGGCCTGGATGAGCTTGAACTCGCCGCTGGCGATCTCGATCGCCACCGCGCCTTGCACGCGGCCGTCGTGCACGATCAGGTCCACGCAGAAATGCTCGTCCAGGCGCTGGATCTGCGGGAACTGGATCGAGGTCTGGAACAGCGTGTGCAGCATGTGGAAGCCGGTCTTGTCGGCGGCGAACCAGGTGCGCTCGATCTTCATGCCGCCAAAGGCGCGCACGTTCACATGGCCGTCGGGCCGGCGGCTCCAGGGGCAGCCCCAATGCTCCATCTGCACCAGCTCCTCATGGGCCTGGCCGACGAAGTACTCCACCACGTCCTGCTCGCACAGCCAGTCGCCGCCGGCCACGGTGTCGTGGAAATGGGCTTCCAGGCTGTCATGCGCCTGCGTCACCGCGGCGGCACCGCCCTCCGCCGCCACCGTGTGGCTGCGCATCGGGTAGACCTTGGAAAGCAGCGCCACCCGGGCGCCCGGGTCGGCCTGGGCCACCGCGATCGCCGCTCTCAGCCCGGCGCCACCGGCACCGATGATGAGCACATCCGTCTTGTAGCTGTCCATGATGGTGTCAGCGTGTCAGCACCAGTTTCTGGTACAGGCCGCCAAAGTAGGTTTGATGATCGGTCGATGCAAACTGCACGCCGGACGGCAGAAATTCCCGCAGCGGGTGGTTCCACAAGTCCATCGCGAAGGGCTCGAGCTTGCGGAACACCTGGCGCATGAGCGGACGCAGCGGATGCCAGCGCACCGGCTGGTGGTAGTCCACGATCACCAGCTTGCCGCCCGGCTTGAGCACGCGCAGCGCCTCGGCCAGGGTGCCGCGGCGCACGGCCTCGGGCTGCTCGTGCAGCAGGAAGAACATCAGCACCTGGTCGTAGCTGGCATCGGCCGCGGCCAGGGACGAGGAGTCGCCCTGTATCAGCTTGATGCGCTCGTCGGCCGGCAGCTTCTGTGCCAGGTTGTTGAGCTGCACCGGCAGGATGTCCAGCACGTCCAGGCTGGCATCGGGGGCCAGGTTTTGCCTCAGGCGCGGGGTCAGGTTGCCATAGACGCAGGCCACCTGCAGATTGCGGCCGTGGATCGCCGGGCTGCCCAGCTCGGCCAGGGCCAGGTCTCGCAGGCGGGCGTAATTGCCAAAGAGGATGGCATTCACCAGCCACTCGCGCTCGAAGGTCTGCACCGCCTTGGGATGCACATAGGCCCACCAATACACCTGTTCCAGGTAGCGCGGCACCATCGGCGCTGGCGGCGGGCTGAAGGCCTCGAGGGTCAGATCGGCAGCGCGGGGGGTGGGCGGCGTCATGCGGCGATTCCTTGTTCTCTTGTTTCCGATGTCGGCGCTGCCAGCCTAGGTCGCTGACTGGGCGGCGCACTTGATCTAGATCAGCCCGGCCGTGAAAGCCACAGCCGGACCGGGCGGACAAATCTGGCGTCCAATACGGGCATGGACATTCAGCAGCAGATCGATGCCCGGCTCACCGAGCTTGAAATCAAGGCCAGCTACACCGAAGACGCGGTGGAGCAACTCAACGCGGTGATCGTGCGCCAGCAACAACAGATCGACCTGCTGCTGCGTGAGCTGATGCACCTGCGTCAACAGGCACCCGAGCCGGGCTCGACACCGTTCCGCAGCCTACGCGACGAATTGCCGCCGCACTACTGAGGGTTCACCCCAGTTCGACGCGGTCGCGTCCCGCCTGCTTGGCGCGGTAGAGCGCCCGGTCGGCGCGGCCGAACAGGCTGTCCGCGCTGTCGCCGGCCTGCCACAGCGCGATGCCGAAGCTGGCAGAGATGGCCGGCTCGCTGGCCGAGCCGGGGCGCGCCACCAGGGTGCGCAGGCGCTCCGCCAGGCGCAGCACGCCGGCCGCATCGCTATCGGGCAGCAGCACCGAGAACTCTTCGCCGCCATAGCGGAAGGCCTGGTCCTGGGCGCGCAGCCCGCTCTTCAGCCGCGCGGCAAAGGCGGCCAGCGCGAGGTCGCCCTCGCGGTGGCCGAAGCGATCGTTGATGGACTTGAAGTGGTCGAGATCGGCCATCATCACCGCGAAGCTCGGCTGCTCCTGGCGTTGCGCGCGCGCCAGCATGCGCGCCATCGCCTCGTCCAGCGCGCGCCGGTTGCCCAGGCCCGTGAGCCCGTCGGTGAGCGCCTGCTCGCGCACCTCGGCCTCGGCCCGCATCTTGCACAGCTGCAGAAAGCCCAGATTGGTGACGATGATGTAGACGAAGCCGAAGATGTAGATCGGCTCCTGCCAGGCCGGCGGCAGGTCCAGGTAATGCAGTTGCGCCCCGGCCAGCAGCAGGCCGGCGGCACGCAGCGGCAGCACCAGGCCCATCAGCAGATAGAACAAGGCCACCAGCCTTTGCATGCGCCCCAGGCCCGGCCGGCCGGCGCGCCACAGCACGCGCGCATTCATCAGCTCCACCAGGCCGTAGACAAAGCCGTTGAAGATGGTGGCGCCGACGTAGTTGGCGCCGGCGATGAAGCCGATCAAGGTGACGGCCAGGCACATCGCCGCCAGCCAGGCGCGGCTGTAGGGCAGGCCCAGGAACTGGCGGATCGCGATATAGAAGCCCGCCACGCTCAGGCTGCCCAGCGCATTGCCCAGGCCGCCCGAAAGCAGCGCCGGCAGGCGGCCCGCATTGGCCAGCAGCAGATAGGCCAGCCCCTGGCAGCTGATCGCCAGCATCCAGGTGCGCAGGCCATTGCGCTCGTCCGCTTGTGCGCGTGCCGCCCACAGCATGGCCGCACTCGTCACCAGGGCGAGGGTCTGGGCCAGGAACAGGGTTCGAACGTCCACGATGCGAAGAGTAGGAAGAAAGGAAGAAAGATTTCAGCCATGCGGGCAGCCGCGCATCGTAGCCGCAGCACGAACAAGGCAAGATAAGCGGAATGAATGGCATTGAGCAACCCGGCTTCAACACCCGGCTATGGCGCCGCTTCCTGGCCATGGCGGCCCCCTACTGGCGTTCCGAGGAGCGCTGGCGCGCGCGCGGCATGCTGGCCCTATTGATCGTTCTGCTGCTGGGCCAGACCGGCTTCAACGTGCTCTTCAACCACGAGACCGGCGAATTCACCTCGGCGCTGGCGGCGCGCGACGCCGAGCGCTTCTGGGCCTCGATCTGGCGCTGCCTGGCCCTGCTCTCGGCCGCCGTGCCGATCTACGGCCTCTACTACTTCGTGCGCGACACCCTGGGCCTGCGCTGGCGGCGCTGGCTCACCGAGGACTTTCTGCAGCGCTACTTCGGCCGGCGCGCCTACTACCGCCTCAACACCATCACCGGCATCGACAACCCGGACCAGCGCATTGCCGAGGACATCAATGCCTTCACCCAGCAGTCGCTCTACTTCTCGATGATCCTGCTCGGCGCGGTGCTGCAGCTGAGCGCCTTTGCCGGCGTGCTGTGGTCGATCTCGCGCACCCTGGTCTACTTTCTGCTGGGCTATGCGGTGTTCAGCACCCTGTTCACCGCCGGCGTGTTCGGCCGCCAGCTGATCGGGCTGAACTTCCGCCAGCTGCAGCGCGAGGCCGACTTCCGCTTCAACCTGGTGCGGGTGCGCGAGCATGCCGAGCCGATCGCCTTCCACCGCGGCGAGGCGCGCGAGATGTCGACGCTGCAGCGCGTCTTCGCTGCCATCTATGCCAACTACCAGCAGGTGCTGCGCTGGCAGTTCAAGCTCAATCTGTTCCAGTATGCGCACAGCTTTCTCACCACCGTGCTGCCCAGCGTGATCGTGGCGCAGCAGGTGCTCGAGGGCGAGCTGGAGGTGGGCCGCGCCATCCAGGCCGCCGGCGCCTTTGCCGCCATCCTCAGTGCGCTCACCGTGGTGGTGGAGCATTTCGAAAGCCTGAGCCGCTTCTCCGCCGGCATCGACCGCCTGCATGGCTTTGCCAAGGCGCTCGCGCCGGTGCCTGCGGCCGGCGGCGACGAGCAGCAGATTCGCAGCCAGGACGGCTTCACCCTGGAGCTGCAGCAGCTCAACCTCTACACGCCGGGGCACGAGCATCTGCTGCTGCGCGATCTCAGCCTCGGCGTGGCGCCGGGCGCGGGCCTGCTGATCGTCGGCGCCAGCGGGGCAGGCAAGAGCTCGCTGCTGCGCGCCATCGCCGGGCTCTGGACCAGTGGCTCGGGCCTGGTGCGGCGCCCGGCCGGCCACGACATGCTGTTCCTGCCCCAGCATCCTTATCTGCCGCTGGGCGATCTGCGCTCGCAGCTGCTCTACCCCCAGCTCAGCCAGGACACCTCGGACGCCGAACTGCAGCAATGGCTGGAGCGCGTCAACCTGGGCGACCTGGCGCAGCGCTTCGGCGGCCTGGACGCGGTGCAGGACTGGGCCAAGCTGCTCTCGGTGGGCGAGCAGCAGCGCCTGGCGTTTGCGCGCGCCCTGCTCGCCAAGCCGCGCTACCTGCTGCTGGACGAAGCCACCAGCGCGCTCGACGCCGACAACGAGGCGCGCCTCTACGCCCAGCTGCAGGGCCTGTCCATCACCGCCATCAGCGTCAGCCACCACGCCGCGCTGCTGCAATACCACCAGCAGGTGCTGGAGCTGCAGGGCCAGGGGGCCTGGCAGCTGCGGCCGGCGGCCGGCTACCGCTGGCCCAGCTTGTGAAGGGGCGCGCCCATATGCCAAGCGACCAGCAACTGGGCATGGACCGCGCCATCACGCGGCGCGACTTCATCAACGGCATCGCCGTGGCCGCGGGCGGCCTGGCGGCCCCAGCCTGCCCGCATGCGCAGGCGCAGGAGGGGGCGGGCGCGGCAGGTGATTTCGGCGGCCAGTCGCTCGCCGCTGCCGCGCCCCTGCACGCGCGCCGCGATGGTGCGCCGCTGCCCGCTTGGTCCGAGTTTGCCGACGACGGCGAGCGCTTCGATCTGGTGGTGGTGGGTGCCGGCATCAGCGGCCTGGCGGCCGCGCAGATGTACCGTCAGCACGCCGGGCGACCGGTGTCCATGCTGATCCTCGACGCCGCGCCGGAACTCGGCGGCCATGCGCTGCGCAACGAATTCACCGCCCGCAACGGCCGGCGCCTGATCGGCTATGGCGGCTCCGAATCGCTGGATTCGCCCGGCCTCTGGTCGCCCGCCGCGCATGCGTTGGTGCGCTCGGTAGGCATCGAGCTGGAACAGTTCAAGGACTATTACGACAGCGGCTGGCAGGACCGCCACGGCCTCACGCAAAGCGCCACCTGGTATGCGCCCCAGCTGTGGGGCGAGGGCCGGCTGGTGCGCCACGCCCCGGGCGAGCCGGCGGCCGACTGGGTGGCGCGCACGCCGCTGCTGCCCGCGGCGCAGCGCGATCTGCTGCAGCTGCTGCAGGCAAGACATGACCCCTGGCCGCAACTCACGCGCGCCCAGAAGCGCGCCCGCCTGGCCGGCCTCAGCTACGACCGCTTCCTCACCGAGGTTTTGGGCCTGCACCCGCAGCTGACCCTGCTCTACCGCAACCGCACCAGCGGCTACATCGGCGTGGGCAGCGATGCCTGCAGCGCGCTCGACGCCTTTGCGCTGGGCCTGCCCGGTTTCGCCGGCCTGGCGCTGGGCGAGGCGGTGGACGCGCTGATGAGCCCCAGCGGCCGCCAGGCCAAGGGCGGGCGGGACGACTACATCTACCACTTCCCCGATGGCAATGCGGGCCTGGTGCGCGCGCTGCTGCGCAGCCTGATCCCGGCCGCCCTGCCCGGCAGCGGCATGGAGTCGCTGGTGCTGGCCGAGCGCGACGACGCCCAGCTCGACCGCCAGGATGCGCCGCTGCGCATCCGCCTCAACAGCCCGGTGCTGCGCGTGCAGCACGCCGCCGGCGGCATGGCGGTGGACATCGGCTACCGCGGCGCCGATGGCAGTCTGCGCCGGCTGCGCGCCGGCCAGGTCGTGCTGGCCTGCTTCCACCGTGTCATCCCCCTGCTCTGCCCCGAGCTGCCGGCGGCGCAGCGCGAGGCGCTGAACGACCAGGTCAGGGTGCCGCTGATCTACGGCAATGTGCTCTTGAGCCATTGGCGCCCCTTTCAGCGCGCCGGCATCGCCGGCCTCGGCCTGCCCGGCCATCTGTTCGACAGCCTGCGCATCGACTTCCCGGTCAGCATCGGCCGCTACCGCTTCCCCGACTCGCCGGACGAACCCATCCTGCTGCACCTCAGCAGCGTGGTGCTGGACGGCCCGGCCGGCGCGCCCGAGCGCGTGCAGGCCGCGGCCGGCCGGCGCAAGCTGCTGGGCCTGGGCTTCGCCGAGCTGGAACGCGAGATCCGCAGCATCCTGCAAGGCGCGCTGGGCCCCTTCGGCTTCGACGCTGCCGCCGACATCGAGGCCATCACCCTGAACCGCTGGGCGCATGGCTATGCCTACGAGTACATGCGGCCCTGGGACAGTTTTTGGCCCGCCGGCCCCCTGCCCATGCACAGCGCGCGGCGCGGCTGGGGCCGCATCGCGATCGCCAACAGCGATGCCGGCGCCTACGCCTATGCACAGGGCGCGATCGACCAGGCCACGCGCGCCGTGGCCGAGCTGCTGCCGCAGGCGCGCCTGCCGCGCTTCTGGCGCGAACCCGGGCCCTCGGCCCGACAACTGAAACTGCCCCGCTGATCGATGCCCAAATTCGCCGCCAACCTCAGCATGCTCTACCCCGAGCATGCCTTCCTCGACCGCTTTGCCGCCGCCGCCCGCGACGGTTTCAAGGGCGTGGAGTTCCTCTTCCCCTACGAGCACCCGGCCGACGAGCTGGCCGCGCGGCTGGGCGACGCCGGCCTCACGCAGGTGCTCTTCAATGCGCCGCCGGGCGACTGGGCCGCCGGCGAGCGCGGCCTGGCCTGCCTGCCCGGGCGCGGCGCCGAGTTCCGCGCCGGCATAGACCAGGCGCTCGACTACGCCGAGGCGCTGGCCTGCCCGCGCATCCATGTGATGGCCGGGCTGGCGCCCGCGGGCGTGGAGCGCGCGCGGCTGCAAGCCACCTACGAGTCCAATCTCGTCTGGGCCGCCGAGCAGGCCGCGGCGGCCGGCCGCCGCATCCTGATCGAGCCCATCAACCCGCGCGACATGCCCGGCTACTTCCTGAACCGGCAGGACGAGGCGCATCGCATCGTGAACACGCTGGCCGAGCCGGCGCTGCAGGTGCAGATGGACCTTTACCACTGCCAGATCGTCGAGGGCGACCTGGCCACCAAGCTGCGGCGTTATCTGTCCGGCGGCCAGGTCGGCCATCTGCAGATCGCCGGCGTGCCGGACCGCCACGAGCCCGACCAGGGCGAGCTGAATTACCCCTGGCTGTTCGAGCTGATCGACCAACTGGGCTGGCAGGGTTGGGTGGGTTGCGAATACCGGCCAAGGCGCGGCGCGGTGGCGGGCGGCACGACGGCGGGGTTGGAGTGGATGCGGGGCCAAGCCTGAGCCCGGCACACATCCAAGGCTGACCGTCCCTGAACACGCGCCACTGCCTCACGTCTTTGGGATTGGGCTCGAAATGCAAGGACCAAGAGATAGCGCCACAAGCGAAGGTCCAGTCGAAAGGCTGCCAGTGATCCTCTCGAACAAGCTGCGGGTGCTCAAGCCCATCGTCCCCTGTGCGGCCAAGCCGCCGTTCCGCGCGAGCGTTGCGCTCAGTGCTGGTGGCGAGGCGGTAGGGACGCATGTTCAAATGTTAGGCAAGAATCGTTAACGATCCACCTGCAACATAGTTAGAGCGCATGCCGTATCGTGGGAAGTCCAGCGAGATACACATCACAGGGAGAAGATATGTCTGACACGCTAGTGAAAGCTGGGAAATTTGCCTTGCTTGGCCCTATCGGGCACCTGCTCACCGAAGGATTGCAGAACTCGTCGAAAGACATGACAACTGCTAGCGCCCAGAGGTTAGAGCAACTGAAGGAAGAAGCCGCCAAGCAGGAAATCATGATGGACTTCCAGCAGCACCAGGCAAAAGTGGCGCAGGAGTTGGCCATCGCCGAGAGAATTTCTCGTGCTGCAGAAGTCGAAATTGAGGAGTACTACGACCTCAGTGGAAGCGCCGAAGCGGGCGTCTCCGGGAGTCCGGCAAGCTCCAGCATCAGTCTTGGTGCAAAGGGTGAGGGGCGCAAGGTAACGAAGCGCATCTACAAATTCCGCGGTACCGTTTCTGGCGAGGATCTTTGTTCCTAACGTGCCATAGAGGGCGTCGAAGACTGCGCTCTAACCTTGCGCTGCTGCGAACGGCTTCGCCGCCCGCAAAGCTTCAACGGTAGGCCTGCATGAAATCGATCTTTGCGATTGCGATGACTCTGGTGCTCCTCCCTGCCATTGCGCAGGATGGTCAGTCGATGCCGTGCATGAACTCGGCCAACACGATCGAGAAGAACCTGTGCCTCGGCCGTGCAACCGATGCACTGGACAAGGAAGTTGCAGCTGAGGTGTCACGCGTGACCGCGAGCCTGCGTAAACGAGACGCAGACGAGCCTGTCATTCGCCTTGCCCCAGCGTTTGAAGCCTCGCAGGCGAAGTGGCAGCAATTTCGAGAGGCCGAATGCAAATTCAAGAGTCTCTCCTTCGGCAGTGGCACGGGTGCACCAGCGGCGGCGGCATTCTGCGAAATCGAGCATGGGCGCAAGCGGTTGGAATACATCAAGGGGTTGCAATGAGTGGGGCGCTCGCTTGGTCATACCGCGGCAGGCCTAACCAGTCGCTCGAGCCGACTCGCGTCGGCAAGCCGCCGCTCGCCTCTCAGCTTCAACGTTGAGGCTGTAAAGAAATCCCCCCGCAGCATCCCCAATAGCAAGGGCCGCTGCTAGCGTTTCAAATACGCAGACACCCGCAGGAGGTCTGCATGCCGCGCTACAAACCCCAGGTCC